>Ga0209272_10000130_pt1 | contig 89682 bp, 56 predicted proteins | sample tdDd002_FD_187125 | JGI IMG/M metagenome (GOLD analysis project Ga0209272, IMG submission 187125) | Marine sediment microbial communities from the Atlantic coast under amendment with organic carbon and nitrate - tdDd00.2 (SPAdes)... | ecosystem: Environmental > Aquatic > Marine > Coastal >...
TTTTTCAAATAAAAGCCTTAATTTCAAGTAATATCATTTCAAACTTGTTCGATGAAAGAAAATATATGGTGTTTGGAGAATGTGAACTTGTATCATATTTTGTGTCCACACAAACTAAAAGCGTTTGCAAAAGATCATTTTCAAAACTATAAGAATGGTGATTTCATTTACTTTCCCGGTGATACATCAAAGCATGTGTTCATGATAAGTAAAGGTAAAGTGAAGATTGTGTCCTATAATGAGAAAGGAGACGAAGTTGTGAAAGCCATACTGGGGAAAGGCGAAATATTTGGAGAAAAAGCACTTTTAGGTACCGACCACAGAGTAGATTATGCTATGGCCTGTACCGATCCTACACTTTTGTGTCCCATGGATTTACCTCGCATGTATCAATTGATGCGCGATAATGAAAAGTTTGGTCTATCTATTTATAAGCTTATTGGTTGGAGAATGAAGAAAATGGAGCGTCGCTTTGAGTCTCTTCTTTTTCATGATGTTAGAACCCGATTGTGTGAATTTATAAAAGATCTTGCCGAGGAGACCGGAGTAAAGAACGAAAATACGGTGACTGTAAGGCATTTTTATACTCAAAAAGATTTTGCTGATTTAATAGGGACCAAACGCGAAACCGTCACCCGCTTGTTCAACGAGTTAAAACATGAAGGCATTATTGATTACTCAAGAAAAGAAATACATGTTTTTTATCCCGATAAACTTTAAACGACTTTCGTATATAAATATTATAGTTATTCTGATAGTCGATATGATTTATAACCAAGCTGCAATGAAAAGATTGCAGCTTTTTTTTGAGAAATTTTTCCAAATGTGATGCAGCTTACATTTTTGGAACAGGCCATTATTTAATTTTGAATGTGTGGGATTATTAGATCATGATGCTAAAAATCGAAATATAAAATCCAAAAAAATAATAGTCTGTGAAATGAGCCTTTAAAAGAGCTTTCAACACACAGGAAGATGCTTAAGGGGTGACTTTCTCCCGATAGTTGTCGGGATGACAATATGTCAAAATTAGAGTCATATGAAACGAGCTTTGAGTAAAGCTATCTCACACACACGTGTCGCTGAAGCTTTAGCGTAAGCACAGGGGGAATGATTATTCAAGCGACTTCCATATGGTCTTAACTAAAAATAATAAACATATGAAAAAGTTAATTTATCCAGCACTTGCAAGTATGCTTATTCTTTCGGCATGTCTTGATGATGATGATGACAACAAAATTATCATTCCCGATTTAAAGGGAACTTTTACTGTGAAGATTGAAAATATCCAAATGGGAAAATCTTTCTTCAATTCAGGAACAACTGATGCAATGGGGCCAGGAGCTTCTTATTCCTTTGGCTTTAACGCAGGAAAAGGGGCTAAGCTTTCATTGGCGACCATGTTGGTTCAGTCGAACGACTTGTTCTATGGTTTCGGCGATGAGGGTTATGCACTTTACGATTCTAATGGTGATGCAGTAGTGGGAGATGTGAGTTCTGCACTGATGCTTTGGGATGCAGGAACAGAAGTAAACCAGGAGCCCGGAACTGGAGCCGATCAGGCACCCAGACAAGCCGGTCCTAATACGGGAGCTACTGAGAATGGCACCGTTAAATTGATTGCTGATGTGAATGATGGTTACACACATCCTGAGCTTACTGAAGTCATTAAAGTAGAATTGGCTCACGATGGGGGAACCCTTTTTACTGTAACCCTAACAAATGTCTCAGACATGTATGCCTTTCAGTCACCCTTAGCACCAGGTGTTTGGACGGTTCATAACAGTGGAATGCCTTTGTTTATCGAGGATGAAGCCGCAGCTAATGGACTGGAAGGTCTTGCTGAAGATGGTGCGAATGCTGATTTAGCTTCATATGTTGCTGATATGAGTGGCTATGTGTCTCCATTTGCTCCGGGTGTATTTGCTATAACCTATCAAGGCTATCCTTTCTTTGAAGAGGGTAAGCCTGACTTTGGATTAGGTTTGGAAGATTTGGCTGAAGATGGTAATCCTGCAATACTGGATGCAAGTATCGATGGTGAAGCTGGAGTAAGATCTCATGGCGTGTTTTCAGTGCCTAATGGTATGAGTTCAGGGGCTCCGATTTTTCCTGGTGAATACTATGAATTTAGTTTTGATGCCTATTTGGGTGATTATTTGAACCTGGCAACGATGCTGGTGCAATCAAATGATTTGTTTATCGCATTCGACGATATGGGCCTTGATTTGTTTAACAATGGTTCACCTGTAACTGGTGATGTTACAAGTAGTCTTAAGCTATGGGATGGAGGAACTGAGGTGAACGAATATCCTGGAGCAGGTAACAATCAAGCGCCTCGTCAGGCCGGAGCAAATACAGGAACAACAGAATCTAAAGCAATTATGGTAGTTGACGATGAATTTGTACTGCCAACAGTGGAACAATTAGTACGCGTTACAATTAGTTTCAATTAGGAATGAAAGTATCTATCTTTTACTTTGAAATTGGGGAAGCTTTAATAAGCTTCCCTTTTTTGCATGATTTCGATTCTTTGATCTTAATAAAAAAGGCTCTATATAATTTACTCGAAAGCTCGTTAAGCATGTTATTAGTGGGTAAGCATTATATGCCACGAAGTGGTTATTGAAATTTGTTTAACATCCCTGAAGGGGGTGAACTTGTTAGAATTTTCTCCGCTTTAGTCGGAATGCTTTTAACTTTATTTTCACCACTAGCTTCGCAGGTGCTTATTCAAATTTAGCCACCTCTTTGCCTACCAAAGAATTTTTTCGACGAGCACGGTCGGGGCTATTTATATGATATTAATAAATAATATTACCCACTGTATTCCATACAGGATCATAAAAAAAACAGGATGTTTATTGAATAATGCTTTTAATTAACTGAGCTTTTATTGTGTTTAGGGTCCTTTTGATTTATCTTATCAAATAGTAAACTTGCCTTAACATCTTTTAACAAATAAAAAATCGTTCATATTCACCCATAATCTACTTTTGAGGGTCTTAAGATTGAATGAGAGAAGATTTACATCTCATATCAACCTGTAAAAAAGATTATCCGGGCTTATTTAAATGAATAAACTGCTGAGAAATACAATTTCTATCCTCCTGTTGGTGTTTTACCTGACAGGATTTTGCGGTTTAAATTTGTTGAAGCATTCTTGTTTCGCTTGTCATCAAGATGATTTTTACCTGATTTATGATTTGGATAAGTGCGGAGATGAAACCCACGTTTGCGAAGCAGATTCACATCCACATGTCATCCATTTTCATGGGAATTCTTCTCATGCTCATTACAAGGCAGTACCATGCTGTGCCCTGGAATTAATTTATTTAAAGAATTACCCAAAGACACTAATAAAACAAGCCGCGAAACCACCTTTGGTTCCGAGCCTTGATTTATTTTTATGTGCTGATCTGCAATTACATAATTTTATTGATGTAAGTATTGAGCATAGAGCTGATTACCTGCATAAGATAATTGACCCTCCTGAAATTACACAAGACTTATTGTGTTGCTACCGTTGTTGATTCCTTCCTTTTTCTAGGCTAACGGGCTAAATAATTGATTCAATAGATGAGTCATTTTTAGCTTTTATTAATCTTATCTCACACAAGTTAATTCATGTGTAAGCTGGACTGCTATATGTTGTTCCTGCTTATCACGACGAATAAAATGTTATCGTAAAATGAAGAGAATATTAATCCTATTCCTCTCACTACTTCCCTTGTTTTCAATAGCGAAGACCTTCGAAGGAAGAATTGTTGAAAAAATATCTAAAAAAGAACAAGCGCCTTTGCCTGGTGCTTCCGTGTTCTGGAAAAATACAACTATAGGCACAGCCTCAGATTATGATGGGCGATTTACTTTGGATGAATCAAAGAAATCTGGTATTCTGATTGTCCAGTTTGTGGGCTACGAAACACGTGAAATTGAAGTAAAAGCCTTTGATGGAAAAGAGTTGATTATTGAATTGTCACCCAATATCGAGTTAAACGAAGTGGTGATTTCTAAAAGAAAAATGGGCACAATAATCGATCGTGAAAATCCCATTCAATCACAGAGTATAACGGGAGCAGAGCTTTGTAAAGCAGCCTGTTGTAATCTGGCCGAAAGTTTTGAAACCAATGCCTCTGTAGATGTTTCATATGCAGATGCTGCTACAGGAGCCAAGTCAATAAAGCTTTTGGGTTTAACAGGCAAATACATTGAGATGATGACTGAGAAGAATCCCAATTTTAAAGGTTTGGCTTCAGTGTACGGTATGGTGTATGTGCCGGGTCCATGGATGGAGTCCATTCAAGTGTCCAAAGGCGTTGGATCGGTCATTAATGGATTTGAGTCGATTACCGGGCAGATCAATATTGAATATCAAAAGCCTCAAAATGCGCCAAAATTATACTTAAATGCCTATGCCAACAGTATGGGTATGTCAGAGGGTAATTTGATATCAGGCGTTAAAATTAACGACAAATGGTCTACGGCTATTTTGGCTCACGGTCAGGATAACAACAGAGAAATAGATCACAATCATGATAATTTCCTTGACGATCCTATGGTACGCCAGTACAATTTTGTGAATCGCTGGCAGTGGAAACCAAGTAAATCATGGAATGCTCAGTTCGGTGTAAAGTTTATTGATGAGCTTAGAATTGGCGGTCAGAAAGGTTTTGATACAAGTAAAACCAATGATCTGAACAATGCTTATCGAATTAATATCGATACCCGCCGTTACGAAGCATTTGCGAAGATTGGTTATGTATTACCGGACGATGATAAGAGTATTGCTTTGATTGCCAATTTTTCATCTCATGAGCAAAAATCGTTTTACGGTTTGAGAAACTATGATGCCGATCAGAATTATTTATATGCGAACTTGCTTTTCCAATCCTATATTGGGAACCTGACTCATAAATACACGGCTGGTTTGTCTTTTATTTACGATGATTTTAATGATAGACTTTATGGGAACAGCACATTAGGGACGGATAGGACTGAGAAAATTGCAGGAGCCTATGTGGAGTATACCTGGTTGCCATCGGATGTGATGACTTTGCAAACAGGCTTGCGATATGATCACAATTCAGTTTATGGCGGCTTTATCACACCACGTTTGCATTTCAGATATAAGTTTGCTGAGGGATCGACCCTTCGCCTGGCTGCTGGTAGCGGCCGAAGAACGGCTAATCCTATTGCTGAGAACAGTTTTCTTTTGGCATCGAACAGAACCTTCAATATTCAGTCTGACTTGAAACAAGAGAAGGCATGGAACTACGGCCTGAGTGTGACACAATATTTCAATCTTTTTGGGAAAGCATTTACTGCATCAGCTGATTTTTATCGTACTGAGTTCGATAATCAGGTGGTTGTGGATCTTGATCAGAGTGTTAATCAGGTGAGTTTTTACAATCTTAATGGACAATCCTATGCCAATAACTACCAGATAGAATTGAAATTCGAACCCATTGAAAGATTGGATGTGACTACAGCGATTCGATTCTCGGATGTAAAGGCTGATATTAATAATGAATTGCAGAAAGTACCCTATGTGAACCGATACAAGGGATTGGTAAATTTATCCTACTCTACAAATATGAACATTTGGCAATTCGATTTTACCACACAGTTTAATGGGGATATGCGTATTCCATCTACTGCAGGGAATCCAGAGGAATATCAGCGTCGGGTAAAATCACCAGCCTATGCCTTGATGAATGCACAGGTGACCAAACGATTCAGAATCTGGGAAGTTTATGCAGGGGTGGAAAATTTGGGGAACTACACTCAGAAGCATCCGATTATTGCTGCTGACGAACCTTTTGGTGAGCATTTTGATGCCTCAATGATTTGGGGACCTATTCAGGAACGTAAATTCTATTTGGGCCTACGTTTGACGATAGACTAATTATTACGTAATACAATAATACCGTTAAATACAAATTAATTACTTGAGGTGTAAAACCACTAGCAGAATCTAACAAAAATAAATATGAAAAACTTAATTCAAATTTTAAAGAAGGCTACTATGGCCATTGCCATTATCTTATTTTCTACTGCTGTCTTTGCTGAAAAGCAGGATGTAAAGAAAGTGGAAACCGTTGTTTTTAACGTAGAGATGGATTGCCAGGGCTGTGCCAGTAAGATCAAGAAAAACATGCCTTTCGAAAAAGGTGTAAAGGACTTGAAAGTTGATTTTGATAATCAAAAGGTGACTTTGACATACAAGACCAAGGCTACTACTAAGGAGAACCTTAAAAAAGCGCTTGAAAAACTAGACTTTAAAGTAGTAGAGGCAAAGAAGTAGCCTTTTACTTAGGTCATTACATTTTTTGAATATAAAACGCCCCAATCGGAAGTCCTGATTGGGGCGTTTCTAGTTTAATGTACCCGATAATTTTCTTTTATGTGATTTGTACTTACAGCTGGAATTCTTTTTGAGTTCAGATGATGTACTAAAGATTTATTTCCGGCTTACCGACAAAATTTTAACAGGCGTAATCAGCATTTGCCCCTTATCTTTTTGTTCTTGTATCAGCTTAACAATGTCCATTCCCTTTATAACCTTTCCGAATGCTGCAAAGCCTTGTCCATCAGGATTTCTTTTGCCTTCATAATCCAAGTCTGCTTGATCACCTACACAAATAAAAAATTCTGTAGAGGCTGATCCTGGCTCTAATCGGGCCATTGAGATGGCACCATCAGTATGTCGAATGCCAGTTTCTTTGGTTGTCTCGTGAGCAATAACAGGCATCTGTTCCACAATGGAGTCAAGCAGGAGTCCTCCCTGTATCACCTCTATTTTTACATCATTATTAGCCTGGTTATCCATTCGAACAACTCTGTAAAAACAAGCCTCCTTGAATACCCTATTATCCACATTATTTAGGAAATGCCCGGCCGTAATAGGTGCTTTGTCTTCAAAAATCTCCAATTCAATATTCCCTAAAGATGTTTTAATTTCAACTTGGGGATTTTGTGTGTTGTTACAGGAATAAAGAGTAAAAGCAAGCAGTAGGAGTAAGCAGAATTGTTTCATAGAATGAGCTTCGTTTAAAAAGTTTTTTTTTGAGTCAGGTAATTTCGGATGTATTGTTTTATAATCCAAGTCTTTTTACTGTTTATATTCATAGGAAGGTAAATGTAGCCTTTCCATGTGTTCCTCATGCATCACATCATTTTTCAATATATCTACAGGAGTAGCTTGTAAATGTCAGTTGCTGATCAAAAGAAGATGGATAAGGGCGGGTGAGTGAGTTTGGATTAATAGTTGTTTTCTGCTGCTGAGTTTCATAAATTTAATAGGCTATTAATCCTATCTCCGGATTAGAAGAGAATAAGATTTGAGTTAAGTATGAGTGTCATTAAAATGCAAATGAAAAAACTTAATTTGTACCTAATCGGAGTGTTTGTCCTGATGTTTTTATCGACCACTTTATTAGGACAGAAATCAGAAATTAAAACATCTGATCTGATTGGTTGTTGGACTGATTCAAGAGAAGAGAATTTGCCAAAATCAAATTTAAATATTTACAGATCTTGTGATTATAAGGAGTATCCTTTTTCCCGATTTCGGTTTAAAATGGATTTAAGAGATGACTTTACTTGTTCATGGTATCATTTATCTTCAAACGACAGGCATAGTATGAGGGAAGGCATATGGACATTTAATAACGAGACTCACATTCTAACACTATTTGATCTTGAGGGGAGGATCGTAAAAAAGTTTTCTATAGCTGAATTGAACGAGGATATCATGAAAATCAAAATCTAAATGCTAAAATATTCAGATTTATCTATATAAAAAAAGACGCCTGTTAAGGCGTCTTTTTAATGGATTTATATTGTTTGTAACCTATTACTTAACAAAGCTCTCTCTGGCTCCACCAGTTGCGAAAATTGAACGCATTCTGTCGTTTTGTCCATTAGTAAACATATACATGCAGTCATCATTTACATAGTCCATATAGTTCATGGTCATGTCATTTGATCTACAGTTAACAGTTGGGTATGAAGGGCAACCGTAGTTAGGTTGATCTGAACTAGGAGTATCAGTAACAAAGTCATCTTGCTTACATCTGCCATCACCCCAGATATGACGTAGGTTTAACCAGTGTCCAACTTCGTGAGTTGCAGTTCTACCGTGACCATAGTCACCACCTCTGGCATTTTCACCTAAGAAATCACTACCAATAACAACACCGTCTGACTCTAATTCTCCACCAGGGAATTGAGCATAACCTAAAATTCCACCACCAATTTCACAAATCCAGAAATTTAAATAGTTAGCAGGATCAGTAGCATCAATACCACCCTGGTTCGAAAATTTCATCGCATCGTTTGTTCCCCATTCGGTTTTAGTTGACGCTTTTCTATTAACGCCAGCTAATACAAATGTAATGTCAACGTCGGCTACTGCATTATTAAATTCAGCGGGTACATTTCCTGTTCCAGGATTGAAGTCATTATAGTCCTCATTTAAGATATCAATTTGAGAATCGATATGCGCTTGTGTTACAGGATGATTTGCATCTTCTAAGATGTTTACAATCACAGGAATGGTGATGCTACCAACGTAAGGAGTTGGTTGAGGAGTTCCTCCGCCACCTGGCTTACCTTTTAAATTAGCACCTTTAGCTGCAATCGCTTTTCTTGTATGCTTTTCGATATTATACATACGATTTTCCAAGCTTGGGTTTTCTTTTAACTTTCTGTTTAGTACTTTCATACTACCACACTTATGTCCTGGCTCACCGTGTGCAGCTTTTACTGTACTCTCATCACTAGTGTAGACATAAAAATCGCTCATATCAACAGCTATTTCCTGCTGATCTGGATTTACTTCATTAGAATTGTTTTGGCATGCTCCTGCAATTAGGGACAAAGCTACCACTGAAAGAATAATTCTTTTCATAAAAAATTAAATTAGGGGGTTAAAAATTAAATTTAGGTTTATTAAATCCGATGTGAATATAATCATAACAATGAGATAATGAAATTTGCATTATCCTATTTCATGACTTGAGATGACAATTTTAATAATTGAAATCTTGAATTGTACTGTTTATAATATCTCCAGAAAATATTTTTTTTTGAAAAATATTATAAATGTTAAAATAGATTAAATGTAAAATCATATTTAGAAAAGAATAGTGTTAAAATATGAACAAGAATTAAGATTAAGACTCATTGTGTTTAAAATTAAACATCTGCTTTCTGTTTATGAACAGACTGAATTTATACACAATCGATCATGTTGTGTTGATGAATGATCGTTATGGTAATAATAAGATCTGTGTACAAGTAGGATGTTTATGAATATATTTACTGTTTATGGGTGGTGTGTATATGATGTGTAATATATATAGGTTAACAATAATAATAACGGTCTATTTGTTTTTTAAAAGGGAATATATTTTTGTTTGTTTTCTAAATAGTGTTTGTGTGTAATCTGATTTGTTGCTTTCATCAGGTCAGACACATCAGTGTTAAAATGAACATAATAAGTGTTGTTGTTGTTATTTAAGAATCAGGGAGAATGGTACAGTAAAAAAGTCAGATCTCTATTTCCTTTGTTTGGTAGAGGAGTTTTTCGAAGAAGGAAAATTTCGAAAAGGGCTATAACTTTATGATTTCTTTTCCTCATAAAACTAAGACTACCAGAATATCATGCGGATAAAGAATACTATAGAAATAGATTTTGGATTTAATGGTGATCTAAAACAAGAAGCTTATATAATAGTAGGCATGCGTTTCTGATTTTCAAAGATATCCAGACAGGGAATTTGGGCACATTCTGGTTTATGCATCACTGATAATAGAAGAATTAGAGGTTGTGAAATCAATCACAGATATCACATACCAATTGGTGATCAATCAAGGTCTTTAGTTCTCATGCCCAATATATATTGGAAATTCGAATAATTGTGTACGAGAACGAAGGTCAATTATTTATTCAAAACTCTGGTGCAGTCGAAGGGCTGCACCTTTTTTTGCTCTGCTAGATGGATGACTATTTTATATCAGCTTCTCTGGCAAGAGCCCAGAAATAAAGTGATGCCACTGTATTATGAGGTGAAAACTGTTGACGATAGATTTCAAATTCTTTTTTAGATAGGGATTCTAAGCCATAAAGGTGCATGATGCCTTTACGTATACCCAAATCCCCATAGCTGATAATATCAGGACGCGACAGAGAAAATATGAGCAGCATTTCCACTGTCCAAATGCCAATGCCATTTAAGGCTGTCAGTTGTTCAATAATTTCTTCGTTGCTGAGTTTATGAAGATTCTCGAAATTAATTACATCGGATTCTGCAGCCTCTGCAATACCTCGAATATAGGTGACTTTTCGATTTGTCATGCCACAGCTTTGGATGGATTCCGGACTTGCCTTAATAATAGTTTCTGCACTCACTTCACCCAAAAGTTTTTTTAATCTTTCCCATACGGTTTCGGCTGCCTTTGTTGAAATTTGCTGACTGATGATGCTCGAAATTAAAGACTGAAAAGGTTGAGGTGAAATTCTACGATTGATCATGCCTATACGACTTATGCTTGTTGCCAGTTTCCCGCACTTGCCTTTCAGGTAATCCGTTTCTGCAGTTCCGTATTTATAGTAGTCCATTTTGTAATCTGAATTAGAATTGTCTTAAAATAAGGTCGATTATTCCAAATATGCAAGAAGATCTGAATGTGTCAGACCGGTTCGACTCATATATAAGTAAAAAAAATGCATGTTTGTTTTGATAGTAACAAGCTAATATATAATTGCTTTGTGCTTCTAATTTCCATAAATTAGTTAAGCTGGGATTTAATAAAGTATAACTCAAGATTCATTCGCTATACCCTATCGAATATTACAAGGTCTTGACTCTTATTTGTTTTTATTATTTAAATGTGATGAAAAATCTATTATTGGCCTCCTTTGTTTTTTTTCTTTTTGCTGGTTGCAATATAAAGATGGATAAAACAGAGCTCGAAACAGAAAAGTTTAATGTTCATAAAGTACTTGCTGAGTATTTTAATGCAATTGAAGATCGAAATTGGGAAAAATTAAAAAGTCTGTCAACTGACGACATGATACTCGTAGAGCATGGCTTATTATGGAATAATGACAGTCTGATCAATGCATTGGAAAAATATTGGCATGGTTATGAAATAAGCTATTCATTTGATTTCATAAAAACACATGTTGACGGATCTAGTGCATGGACAATTTATAGGAATCATGGTATTGCAAAAAAAGGTGATCAGGAAATGCACTTTCATTGGATAGAAAGTGTCATTTTCACAAAAGAAAATGGTGAATGGAAAATTATTGAAGCCCAGTCGACAAGAGAAGGGGAGCCCAAAGTGATTGAAACATCACGAGATTAAAAAGTATATATTGCTCGGTAGATCTTATTGGAAATTTTATCATAAATTTTCAATAAGAATTATTTCAATAGTATATTGAACGAACCAAAAATACGATAAAATGGAAAAATCAGACATACTTGGATTGAGAACAACGGTTTATAAAGTTGGAGACCTTGATAAAGCAAAAGAATGGTATTCAGAAGCATTTGGGACTAAACCCTATTTCGATGAAGCTTTCTATGTTGGTTTTAATATTGGCGGGTATGAACTGGGACTTCAACCCGAAGATAATCCAACGACTGAAAAAGTTGAAAGTGTTGTGCCCTATTGGGGCGTGAACGAAATTGAAAAAGTTTATTTGAACTTGATTGACCTGGGCGCACACGAACACGAAAGGCCTTTTAACGTTGGTGGTGAACTCATGGTAGCAAGTGTAAAAGACCCCTGGGGTAATATTATTGGAATAATTTTCAACCCTGAATTTAAACTGAAGGAATAAGAGCCAATAAGACTTAAGCAAAGGTGTATCATAGGCGAATATGCTGAACTTTATCGTTGTGAATCCAGGTGCTTTATTGATGTGATTTAGATATCAAATTTAGGTGTGGTCGTAAGTCTGCGCCTTTTTTTGTGGATGATTATAAGACAGGTTAAACTATTTTTGAATTGCAAAGGTTTTCGAAGAAATTAATGTAAATCGTTCTTTTTTAAGTGATTGTAATTGGCTAATTTAGGTGACTCCAAAAGAAATTAACGATTACAAAAACTTTGTCAAGTGAAGAAACGCATCTGTATAAAACTAGGTTCTAATGTTCTTACCAATGGTCATGGCGAATTAAATAGAGAGCGAATTTCAAGTATCGTGAAGCAATTGGTGGCGGTGAGAGCTCGTGGCTTTCAGCCCATTTTAGTTTCATCCGGAGCGGTAGCTGCGGGTAGAAGCAGGGTGAATATCTCCGAAAAAACCGATACGGTATCGGCACGTCAGGTCTGGTCCTCTGTCGGTCAGGTTGAACTGTTGAATACCTACTCGTCCATGCTCAGTGATTATGGTCTGGTTTGTTCGCAGGTACTCGTAACCAAAGAAGATTTTAGAACGAGAGGGCATTATTTAAATATGAAAAATTGTCTGACGACTTTGCTCGATAATGATATCCTTCCCATTGTAAATGAAAATGATGCCGTTTCTGTTACAGCACTCATGTTTACCGATAATGATGAGTTGTCGGGCTTAATTGCCGAGATGATGAATGTGGAGTCCTTGTTTTTATTATCCAATATTAATGGGATTTATAACGGTCATCCTGATAGCCATTCCTCTCGTGTGATTCGAGTTGTTGACAGCGATTTGAATAAAATAAGGAAATACGTACAGACCACGAAATCAAATTTTGGCAGAGGTGGCATGCTCACTAAATGCAGCATTGCAAGCCGGGTCGCCAAATCGGGTATTAGAGTTCATATCGCCAATGGGCAATTAGATGATATTGTAACAAGGCTTTTAGACGATCATCAATCCGTAGAGCATACCTTGTTTGTGCCTGATAAAAGAACCTCGAATGTGAAAAAATGGCTGGCGAGTTCTGAGGGGTATGCCAAGGCAAGTGTGAGCATTAATGCGGGAGCTTTCGAAGCTTTAACATCCTCCAGGGCAACGAGCTTGCTGCCTGTTGGCATAAGCGAAATGAAAGGTGATTTCGAAAAGGGTGATATTTTAAGAATTGTGGATGAATCAGCTAACTTAATTGGCCTCGGAAAGGCTCAGTACGATAGAAAAAGAGCTGATAAATATAAGGGGAGTACAGGAAAGCGCCCCCTTGTGCATTACGACTATTTGTTGTTGTATTAAAACATAGAATTCAGGTTCTTAATTAGATACTATCAAAACATAGGATAGATTCACATTAGGCGAAAGTCTTTTTTTTAACTTCATCCTCAGTATTGATGCTTAAAATTGTATGGTCAATAATTTTTGTACCATGGCATCGGCAACGGAAGTGGGGCCCCATAGGTAAAGGAGACGTAAAGAACAGAATTCTGTCTGAGTGAGGTACGAGCGAGTTCATTCTGTTTAGTCTCCAAGCCGTAATGGGTCACTGAGTGCCGTCGCCTTGAATTTTTGGTACTTTTCTTTCAAGAAAAAAGTACAAGCCCGTCCGGCTCAAGGACAATAGAATATTTGCTGGAATTAAGCACAATGTGGAGTACCCATTTTATTTCATATAGCAAGAGGAATTACCTATTAAAACAATCTAACCATCATTAATAGAAGAGGCTATGACTTGTACAGATCAATTTATAAAAGTAAAAGAGGCATCACGCGAAATGGTTTTGCTTACCGATGAGGTCATCAATAAAGTCCTATCGCAGCTGGCAGAGGCAGCCCGGAAGAATAGTTCAATTCTACTCAGGGAGAATCAAAAAGACCTGGATAAAATGTCTCCCGAGGATCCCAAATACGATCGCTTATTGCTTTCGGAAGAGCGTATAGATGGCATAGCAAGCGATATGGAACAACTGATTGAACTGCCTTCTCCTTTGGGAAAAATATGGGATAGTAAAACTTTGGACAATGGACTTTTACTAAAAAAAGTATCGGTGCCACTGGGGACTATTGGCGTCATATATGAGGCACGACCTAATGTTAGTTTTGATGTTTTTGCACTTTGCTTTAAGTCGGGGAATGCCTGTGTTTTAAAGGGTGGGAGTGATGCGGAGAATTCGAATAAGGCAATAGTATCCCTAATTAAAAAGGTGTTGGAAGAAAACCATTTGAATCCGGAAATGATTCAATTGTTACCAGCATCGCGTGAGGCAAGTACAGAACTCATGAACGCACGCAACTATGTCGATGTACTTATTCCACGAGGCTCTCAACAATTGATCAATTCGGTACGAGAGAATGCCAATATTCCGGTTATTGAGACTGGGGCGGGTATTGTTCACACCTACTTCGATAAATTTGGTGATCTGGGAAAAGGAAAGGCTATCGTATTCAATGCCAAAACACGAAGGGTAAGTGTTTGTAATGCCTTAGACTGTCTGATTGTTCATGAAGAGCGTTTAAGCGACTTGTTCGAACTGGTGAATCAATTGGCAGGGAAGCATGTTGAGATTTTTGCTGATGAAATGTCCTGGCAGGCTCTGGAAGGGAAATACCCGGCTCCACTTCTGTTTCCGGCAGGAGAGGATTCATTCGGGACCGAATTCCTGTCACATAAATTGTCCATTAAAACGGTAGCCTGTTTCAAGGATGCCATGGATCATATTTACGCTTATAGTTCTAAGCACTCTGAAGCTATTATCAGTGAAAATCCAGAAAGAACCAATCAGTTTTTCCAATCAGTTGACGCAGCTGTTGTGTATGCAAACACGTCGACAGCCTTCACCGATGGTGCCCAGTTTGGCTTAGGTGCTGAAATTGGTATCAGTACACAAAAACTCCATGCCCGTGGCCCCATGGGCTTGAATGAACTGACGACTTACAAGTGGTTGGTACAAGGCGAAGGCCAGGTTAGGAATTCATAATTTGGGTGTTTGTTATTTTTATTTAGTTTGATTCCAAATACAAATAAAATGGATATCTTGCGCGGGTAAAAGCACAAGTCTTTTTTTATTCCATTTAGAATCAAGCAATAATGACCTCATATATACTCAAGAATAAACCCAAAACCTTTTCGATAAAAAACATCAGCAGCCTGTCTTCTCCAATAACTGTAATCTATGGGGGAAAATCGGGTAATTCGGCTTTTATTGCAGAACAAATCAGGAGTCAATTTCAAAACTATGAATTGGATCCTGCTGTTTATAGCATGGCCGACTACGATGTCAACAACCTGGTAAACGAAAAGTACCTTTTTGTAGTGGTTAGTACACGAGGGGAGGGCGATCCTCCGGCTCAGTCCAGGCAGTTTTACAAATACCTTTTTGGATCAAAAACGCCTCAATTGTCCAACTTAAACTATTCCGTTTGTGCTTTGGGTGATTCGAGTTATGAATTTTTCTGCCAAACCGGTAAGGATATCGATCAGCAGCTGGAGGCTTTAGGTGCAAAACGCTATTCAGAGCTTGTGACCTGCGACCTGGCTTTTAATTCCAAGGCTGAAACCTGGGCATCTTCTTTGCTCAACAGGTTTCAGAATCGGATGAATGGTGAAGCTGTGGCATTGAAATTTGGGAACAATTCTCTGGGACCAACCTTTCGTGTGACTGTTAAGGACAAATACCGCCTGACGAGCGAGCAATCCCAAAATGAGATCAATCATTTGGTGTTGCGAACCGATCATCCCGATTTTACCTACCAGCCTGGTGATGCCGTGAGTATCAAACCTAAGAATCCCTATTCCCTGGTGGTTCGAATCATGATTAAACTCGATTATTCACCCGAGACACTAGTCAAATACAAGGATAAGAAAAAGAGTATTGAAGAGCTTTTGGCTGTGAAGTTGGAACTCACGAGTTTGACTGAAGAAGTGCTTCTGGCTTACCTGGAGCATACCGGTGACGAAAATTTACGAACACTATGTGCCAACAAAACTGAATTGCAGAAGTACCTTCAGTTTGCTGACGTTTTGGATATGATTACAGATTTTCCTTACCCGATTGAAGCGAGTGATCTGAGTCAGATTCTTTGCAAAATTCAACGTCGAGAGTACTCTGTTTCATCCAGTGTGAAAGAGAGTCCTGATGAGGTGCATCTAACGGTGAAACAATACAATTATTCGGTCTATGATCGAGATCGAACCGGTGCTTGTTCGTCCTACATCAACAAAGGCTTGCAGCTTGATTCCAGCCTGAAAATTCAATTCATACCCAATGAGGAATTCCGACTACCTGCTGATGATGTGCCTATTATCATGATTGGTGCCGGTACGGGTATTGCGCCCTATTTGTCATTCTTAAAAGAACGAAAAGCCAGGGGAGCTCGTGGAGACAATTGGCTGTTTTTTGGTGAAAAACAAAGCGCACATGATTATCTCTATCAAAAAGAATTAGAGAATTTAAAAGAAACAAAGGTCTTAACCCAGCTGGATCTTGCTTTTTCTCGTGATGGGGAACAGAAGGTGTATGTTCAGGACCGGCTTAAAGAAAAGGCTGAGCAGATTTACCACTGGCTAAACGAAGGCGCACATCTCTACATTTGTGGATCTATTGCTATGGGGAAAGCTGTAAACGATACCCTTATTAATTTGCTGCAAAAGGCAGGTGGAATGGATGAGGCACAAGCCCTGTCTTATCTGGATAGCCTGCAGCAAGACTCGCGTTATCATGAGGATGTGTATTGATTTTGTACAATTTAAATATATAAATTGAGATTAAAAATGGGAATGAGATTTCCCTTTTTAGTCCCTTTTTTTGTTGTCAGAAAAGCCTGCATTGTACCTATGTTTCTGGGAGCCAGCTTGTACGTGATTACATTCAGGCTTATTCAGGATATCAATATCGTGCTAATCAACTTTTCTCATTGGAAATATCAGAACTGTTGAAATATTTATTGTTTATTAGGAATTAGTGAACGCGCTCGTGAAAAAAATGAATACACTCAAAAATATATAAACCTTGATTTTATATTGAGTTGAATTCTAGATTTTTGATTCGTGTTATTCTGCAATTTGAAAATTGATCAGATTCTTAGTTATACCAATATAAATTGCAGGTTTATAAAGTTGATCTTGAATCTAAAGTTATTAAGAATGGATTAATTTTCTATTTTTGAATCCCTATGGAAAATGATCTTTTAATAATAAGTCAGTTACAGGAAGGTAATAGGATGGTGTTCAAAAAAATGTTTGAACAGTATTATCGTGCTCTTCGTGCATTTTCCAAAAAATATATTGAGGACGATTCTGTTTGCGATGATGTGGTTCAGGATGCCTTTCTGACACTTTGGAATAATCGTAAAGAGATTTCCGACTCGCGAGTGATTAAAAGCTATTTGTATTCTACAGTTCGCAATGCTAGCCTAAACCATCTTCGACACGAAAAAGTTAAATCTAAAAATCATTCTGAGATTTTGGCTTTGTCTTCGGAATTATATTTTGAAGAATCGGTGATTGAAGAAGAAGTGAACGCTGAAATTTACGAAGCCATAAAGGGTTTGTCCCCGCAATCAAGAAAGATTGTTATCATGAGTATGAATGGTTTGTCGAATCCTGAAATTTCTGTCGAGCTCGATATTTCGGTTAATACGGTAAAAACGCTAAAAAAACGCGCCTATAAATCTCTTCGGGAACAACTGAGTGAGATAAATTGGGTTCTTCTGATGTTGTTAATTCCATAAACTACACACAAATAGAGTATATGTAAACCTTAGAGATAATTCGGGATACATAGGTCCAAAAAGAACAAAGCAGAGATCTATGACTATTTATAGATTTGTACTTCCTGAATGAACAAATGATATTTCCACTCTATTATCCCAATATCTACTGTGTTTGATTTGAATTCATTGAAAAAATCAATAATTGGTAAAAAAAAGTAATTTTCCTGTCACCCTATTTCCTTATTTGCGTTTTTTAGAAGTATAAAAAGTGAAAAAATGCAAACACCAGATTATAAAATAGCGAAGTTGATTGTGCGTTACCTATACGGACAGCTTAATGATGAACAAGAACAGGAATTAAACCTCTGGTTAAAGGAACCTCTCCATCAAAAACTTTTTGATAAGATTGTAAGCAAGGAGAATATTCTGAACATGTCTTTCGATTACGATTCTTACGATTCAGGCAGGGCCTGGATGAAAATTGAAAAAAAGCTTTCGAAGAAGCAGCTTTTACAAAAATACCTGGCTTATGCAGCCATCCTTATTTTGCCACTGGCAATAGGACTCTTTATTCTCACCCATAATCCACAATATGATGATATGATTGCTGAAACGACAACAATTGTTCCCGGAAGCAGTCATGCTATTTTGTATTTTGCCAATGGTGATGTTATCGATTTAAAGGTGGATACCTCTAAGTTGATACATACCCAGGATCATTTATTGGTGAAAAAGGATAATGAAAAACTGTCCATAAATTCTGACAATTTTCATGCTGACCAACTGATCCGTATGAATAAGATTGTTACCCCTATAGGGGGCGAATATCAGGTTGAATTGCCCGATGGAACACAGGTTTGGTTGAATGCTGATTCCTATTTGGAGTTTCCATCAAAATTTACGAATAATGAACGTAAAGTTGTCGCAGGAGGGGAAGTTTATTTTTCAGTTGCTAAGGATAAGACTAAACCTTTTATAATTGAAAGTCAGGGGATGAATTTGAAAGTGCTGGGGACTGAGTTTAATTTGCGTTCATACCCGGATGATGATCAGTTGATTACAACACTGGTTGAGGGTAGTTTAGAAGTGGGAAATGCTTTAGGTGAAACGCGACTTTTAAGCCCTGGGAAACAAATTGTTGTTTTAAAAGCAGACAATTCGATGAACGAATATACCGCCAATATTGAGGCCGTAACGGCATGGCGAAATGGGAAATTTATTTTTCAAAATCGTTGTTTAGAAGATATCATGTACGATTTGGCTCGATGGTATGATGTGAAAATATTCTTTGCTAATACATCAGTAAAAGAGGCCCGTTTTTCGATTGATGTCTTACGTTATAACGAAATTGAATCCATACTAAGCCTAATTGAAGGAACAGGAGATGCTTCCTTTGAAATAAAAGATAATATAATCACTGTGAAATAAAAAAGGGAATGCGCTAACATCCCCTAATGTAAGTTTAAGCATGCGCAAGGCTAATTGCGCACATTTTTTTAACCAACAACCCAAATTTATGAAAAAAAATCATGTTTTGAGGCTTTACAGTAGTAATGTCTTAAAAAAATCCCTAATGGTAATGAAACTAACTACCGTTTTACTCTTACTGACTTTTGTAAATGTATCTGCAGAAGGATTTGGCCAGGGAACGACTATGTCCCTAAGCCTTAATAATGCAAGTTTAAAAGAAGTTTTTAACGAAATCAAAGAACAATCAGCTTATAGTTTTGTTTATAACGAGAAAGCGATTGAAGGTGTCCAGGTTGGAGATCTTAATGTGACAGATGGAAGCATTGAAGAAATCATGGAAAGCTGTTTGCAGGCTACTTCTCTGGATTATTACATTGATAATAATGTGGTGGTGATTCGAAAAAAAGCACCTGAAGCTGAAGTGAAACAACAAAAAGAAAAGACGATCAAGGGAAGAGTCACCGATGAAAATGGTGATGCTATACCTGGCGTATCTGTTGTTATAAAAGGAACCAGTGTAGGTGTTGCAACTGATATTAATGGTAATTATAGTATTAATATTGATCGTGATAAGGCTGTTTTAGTCTTTTCGTTTGTAGGTATGTTACCACAGGAGGTAGTTTATACAGGACAGAATGAAATCAATATGACTCTTAAGGAAGATACTGAGACTCTTGGAGAGGTTGTGGTTACCGGTTACCAAACCATATCCCGAGAGAGAGCTACGGGTTCTTTCGAAAAAGTTACTGTGTCACAGATAGAAAAGCCAGCGTCAAGTATTTCGGAACGACTTGTTGGTATGATGGCTGGTGTAAATACAACAGTAAGTGCTGATGGTGGAGTTGATTTTGAAATTCGAGGACAGTCAAGTCTTTACGCTGATGCTCAACCTCTAATTGTTGTTGATGGTTTTCCTATCGAAGGTAATTTCTCAAGTATTAACCCGAATGATGTTGCAAGTGTTACGGTTTTGAAAGATGCGGCAGCAGCCTCTATTTGGGGAGCCAAATCAGCTAATGGTGTTATTGTTATTACAACCAAACAAGCTGAAAAAGGCAAGGTGAAAATCGAATTTTCTTCATTCTGGAAGATGACGCCTAAGTTAGATTTAGATTATGTGAACCCAAGAGCTTCAAGTTCAGAAACGATTGAATACGAGAAGCAAGGATTTAATTCTGATCTTTTTGGTGGGGCACTTTATTGGGGATATCCAGTCCAGTCTTTATCAGATGCGAGTTCTTCTCAATCATTAGCTTTTGTTGCAATGAATGAGTTTAAACAAGGGCGTATATCAGAATCTGATATGAATAATACCTTGTCAAGATTAGGATCATTAAACAATCAGAAACAAATAGAAGATAACTTACTTCAGAACCCATTTACTCAACAGTACAACTTAAGTATTTCAGGCGGTAATGAAAGGATGTCAAACTTCCTGTCAATTTTGTACGAAAATAACAAGGACTATTTTAAAGAGAATAGTGTTGATAAATTTATGGTGAACTTTCGTAATAAGGTTGAAGTTGCCAAGTGGTTGGATTTTGAGTTTGGAGCAATGATTCAATATGATGACCGTACTAAAAATGGCGTCAGCCTTAGTGATATTCGAGGCCTACAGCCTTATGATATGCTAAAAGATGAGAACGGGAATCTGAATGATTTGAGCTACATGCACTATTACAAGCCTGTGTTTGATGAGATGGTTCCAAAAGATGCTTTCCCAATTTCAGATTGGTCATATAATCCGATATCAGAAATTAAGCAAAGAGATTTTACGACGAAGAAATTGAATGCTCGAATTCAAGCCGGTCTTAATTTTAAGATAATGGAAGGACTTTCTTATAATACTAAGATTCTATACGAGCATTTTGCGACTGATAGTAAGAATATTTATGACGAGAATTCATTTACTATGCGTAGAATGATAAATGAAACTTCGACATGGGATAGAGCAACAGGAGAAGTCACTCAGAATATGCCACTAGGTGGAGCCTTAAAGCAAAATTCATCAACTGTTAGTAATTATAACTTTAGAAATCAATTGAATTTCCAACGCACATTTGCAGAAGACCATGCCATTAACTTCGTTGCTGGAGCAGAGATCGCAAGTCGTATTGTTGAAGGAAAAATTGAGCCTGACGTGTTTGGTTATGATGATGATAAGCTAACTGTGGGACGATTGTTGTCAGACTATTCATATTCAACAAGTATGTGGAATGGATATCCTATTGTTTATGCGCCTTATTTTTATTCAATTAGCTTGGACCCAACTCAGACGTTTGATTCAGGAAGGGCTGTTGATAGATTTTCATATTCAACCGATAGATATTTCTCTTTGTATGGTAATCTTTCATATACCTATAAGGATAAATACACGCTTACAGGTAGTGTTAGAACTGATGCTTCGAACTTGATAACGGATGACCCTAAATATAGATATGCACCATTCTGGTCAACAGGTTTTGGATGGCAAGTAGGTAAAGAAGATTTTCTTAATAATGCAGAGTGGTTAGATCGTTTGAACCTTCGGGGAACTTTTGGTTATAATGGGAATGTGGATAAGTCGACATCTTTTATGCCTCTAATTAACGTAAGTGGGTTAGCCAATATTTATACCAACGAAACGACAGCCTTAATTTCCAGTTATGGTAATCCAACACTTCGTTGGGAGAAAACCAGATCAATGGATATAGGATTGGATTTCTCAGTATTAAGATCTAAACTATATGGATCAATTGATTATTATCACAAGAAAGGTTCAGATCTCATCGTAAATCAGTCTATTGCTTCTATGAATGGTACTACGATGCAGAAATTTAATAATGGGGAGTTGGTGAATAAAGGGATTGAAATTAAAATTGGAACAACATTGCCTCTTTTAGGAAATGATATTAAGTGGAGTTCGAACTTTAATTTTGCCTATAATAAGAATGAAATTACAAGTTTCTATAAGGCATCTTACCACCAAATGGATCTAATTAAAGGAGGTGGTACAACAATTGACCCCCGGGGTAATCCTGAATATACAAGAGCTTACTCCCAGGGTATGGATGCAAATACCATGTGGTCTTTTGACTATGCAGGACTTAGAAATATTGGAACTGAAGCCGATCCTAAAATGGCACCAGTTGTTCATGGTGTTGATGGTGACACTTACGGTCTTACAGGTTTTACTCCTGGTACTGATGCACGTAAGTTTATGAAAGCTCAGGGAACTACTGTTGCGCCTTATATAGTTGGATTTCAAAATTCATTTAAGATTTATGATTTTGATCTGTCATTTATTATTACTGGTAAATTTGGTCATGTGTACAGACGTCATGGTTTTAATTATTCAGCTATGACAGGTGGAAATACGAATGTGAATAATAAATATTCTGAAGTAGCTAACGGAGATCCTTCTAAAATAGTTCCGATACCAAGCAATGAGCCACGTTACTATTTCTGGGATAGATTTCACCCATACATGTCGTACTTAACTGCTGATGCATCACATATCAGATTCCAGGAAGTTAGCTTATCGTATAATATACCTCAACAAATCATTTCAAAATTAGGCTTCATGAATGCAAGAGTATATGCTCAAGCAAATAATTTGGGAACAATCTTATGGAATGATTTTGATGAAGATCCTGAGTATCCAATTGGAACACTTAAGCCTCAGGCAAGTTTTACATTAGGTGTTAAGATTAGTTTGTAATAGTTAATTAAGAACAATTAGATGCAACGCCTATGATTAAATAATCATTGAAGTAATGATTATTTAATCCATGGCTCTACCATCTCATAATAATATGAAAAATACAAACAGATGAAAAAATATATATTATTAATAGCGATGTTCTCGGCAGTATTTTTTTCTGCCTGTGATGATTTCCTCAGTGAACCACCATCAAAAACATCGTCTTTGGTTCCTTCAACGGTGGAGCATTTAGAGAATTTATTGAATGACTACAGCACTTTCTCTTCTGAAAGCAATAACGATCTTATTTTTGGGTCCGATGATTATGGCTTACTGACTCATTTATATGACAATTCAAGTGGTGTATATAAGGTGAAAACTGCGAATTATGCCACATGGGATGTACAATCTCTACCAGATGATGATAGAGCATATTACCCACATGAGTGGAGGAAAATATTCCAGGCTAACTTGATTCTTGAAAGTTTAGGTAATGTAAGTGGAGCAGAAAATGATAAAGATAACTTAAGAGCAGAAGCACATTTTATTCGTGCATACAGCTATTTTCAAATGGTGAATACATACTGTTTGCCTTATAGTGAAGAAAACAAAGGAGAACTTGGTCTTCCTGTGAAAGTTTCAACCAGTTTCGAGGAGTCAGGAGCTAGAGTAACATTAGGTGAAACCTGGGATATGATTCTTTCTGATTTGGAAAAAGCTTTGGAATTGAATAGAGATCTTGTATTAAGAGATGGTAAGTACAGAAGCTGGAGAGCCAGTTCACCAGCTGTTAATGCTTTTGCAGCCAGAGTTTATCTTATGATGAATGATTACACCAAGGCTCAGACTTATGCCGAAGCAGCACTTTCAGACCATCGTCAGATGATGGATTACAATACAGATATGCGATTTTCTGATATAATATCCGAAGAGCTGATTGACGGCGCATTAAAGAGAATTTGGTACCCATATACTCATGATGCACAAGAAGATCAAACAGATAGAATGGAGTGGAAAGAATTGTATTATTATCGATTTTTAGATAATGCTTACTGGAACTATATTCCGTCACCAGAACTTTTGGCTCTATACGATCAAACTTATGATTTAAGATATAAGTATCATATGGTTGAGGATTACTCTTATGATAGAGGTTTGTCTATCAGTTATCCTGGCTATGTATTCTTCTATAAAGGTGAGATTCCAAGTGGTCCTACTGTTGCAGAAATGCTTTTGGTTGAAGCAGAAAGTAAAGCTCGAACAGGAAACTGGCAAGATGCCCTTACTACGGTTAATGAATTAAGAGCGAAGCGTATGGATAATACGGCTCCAGCCAATATTATTAATTTGTCAGCAGCAAGTCAAGCTGAAGCTTTAAGTAAGATTTTGGAAGAACGTCGTAGAGAATTACCATTTACACAACGATTCTTCGATGTGAGACGATTTAATAACAACACAGATGCTTCTGATGATGTTATTATGACAAGAACTTTCTATCCTATCGGGTCTTCTGTAATCGAGGGTTCTCAAACACCAATTACTTATACTCTGGATAAGAAATCACGTAAATTTGCTCGTCCATTACCAAACACGGATATCAATACAACAGCAGGTGTACTTGAGCAAAATCAATATTAAAGTGTTTTTGATATCATTCTAAATTTTTCAAACATAAATTAAATAATCAGGGGAAATCCCCTGATTATTTAATTTCATCCGGGTATTGAAATTTTTTTAGAGAATCAAAAATACTTCTAAAAATCAAAGCCAATCGGAATACTACACGTACAGAGTTTAGCAAAATTAAATAAATAAAATAGTCACTTCTGGCCTTGCTTCGTCGAATCAGCATTTAAAAGCAATGCCAAGACAAAAAAAATAACTAAAATGGGAAAGAATAGTTTTTTAATCGTATTTGCATTATTTATCCTTTTAATAGGGAGAACAATTAATACAAGTGCACAAGAATATAAAATTTCTGGCACTATTAAAGGCTTGGATAATGTTAATGGCATAATGTACTATGTAGATGCAAGTACTGAACGTGGTTACAGACTAGATACAGTGAAGTTCGAAAAAGGCAAGTTCGAGTATTCTGCAAAAATTACCGAGCCAGAAGTTCAGAGAATGGATTTTGATACCAATTCATTAAGAAAAATAGTTGGGCGAGGTTATCTTCCTACTAAAGCTGTTAGGTTATTTTATATAGCTTATCCTGGAGCAGATATTAAAGTAAAAGGTGAAGCAACTGATTTCTGTAATGCATATCCTGGAGGAGATCCAGAAAATGAGCTTATGGCAAAGCTGAATTCAAAGGTTCATCCATTGTTGAACGAGAAGGCTAATCTTTCAGTGAAGCATGCTTTAGATACAACTTTCAGTGAGGCGATTTTTAAAAGATTAGAAGAACTAGCTAAGCAAGAAGAGGAGGCTAAAATGGATTTCTTGGCAAAGCATGTTTCTTCAATAGCAGGCCTTTGGTTGATGGAGAATATGATCATTCGTTCCGAAATTGAAATGGAGAAGGTTGCTGAATTAATGGCTTCTGTTGATGTAAATAAATATAAAGATTTGTCATACTACAAAGCTTTGGCAATTAGAGTTAAGGGATTTAAAGAAACAGGAATTGGAATGCAAGCTCCTGCCATTACAGGTAAGAATATAATGGATGGTGCTGATTTTGATTTGAGTTCTTTAAAAGGGAAGTATGTGATTATTGATTTCTGGGGAACATGGTGTGGCTCTTGTATTGCAGGAGTTCCTGAAATGAAAAAGTTTCGCGATGAGCATGCTGACAGACTTCAAATTGTAGGTTTAGTAAAGGATAGTTTTTTATCAAAAGTTCAAAAGTGTATTGAGAAAAATGGAATGAACTGGCCAAATATTTTGGTTGGAAAAGGGGAACAAGATTTTGTAGCTAAATACAATGTGCAGGGCTACCCAACTAAAATTCTTTTGGATAGAAAAGGGAAGGTTTTACTTCGTTCGGTTGGTGAGACAGAAGAGTTTTATCATGATGTTGAAAAACTTATTGTGAAATAAATTGGATTCTTGCATTTTGACTCGTGCAATGAATCAGGTTTTAAACCACCCCCATTTCGGGGGTGGTTTTTCGTTTTTATGAATTTTATCTGTCAGCAGTTTTTCTTCTTATGTCTGAAAAATAATAGGGTGAAGTTTGAATGATTACTGAAAAAAATGTGTTTATTTGATGAGCATAAAATAAGGGGATGAAAAAATCTTATCAGCCCATTACTTGAAAAACAACAACTATTGAAAACAATTACAGATACAAATTTTGGCTACCTGCATACTGAGCCCTTCGGTTTTGTGAAGGCTTTTTATTGTCTCTTGTTTTCTCAAGAATCCGGATTGAAATATATCCCCACATACCATTCTCTTCTTAGCAGAAGCTATTCCTGGAAGAGGAATTCCTTTAAGTTCGAAAATATCTAGATTGTCGAACAGGCAACTATAAGGATTTATCACTGTTTATATTTTGTTTCAATATAGTCCATGAGGGCTATAGCTACACATTTGTGTTTGAACACTGAAGTTTATCGGCATACGTAAGTGTGTGTTAAGCCTAATTGCTCATGATACATGTGGCTCGTATAGCTACGCTGAGCCCTTCGGGGTACATCTTGTAAATAAGATGTTGATCTAAATCCTTAAATCGTTCCTTTATTGCTTTGGGACGTTTTGGTAACCAGTTGCTTAAAGTGTGAGTGCGACATTTTGTTTTAGACGAGATGCGCCAGCTGACACCACCTCCGAAAATTAATTCAACCAGCTTTTTAATTATCCAAACAGGAATCATGCCGTATAGTGTGATTCAAATCCACTGTGTAGGCTTTCATTTTTGCTGGTAGAAAACTTCATGTATAATTTTAAAATAAATGTTATGAAAACAAGAATTCTAATTGTATTGACTCTTGCAATTTCCCTAGTGAGTCATTTTTCCTATGGAGAATCAAACCTATCAGGTTTAAATTCTAATAAGACCCCAATCGGTAAATGGGAAATTAAAGTTGCCCCCGAAGGGATGTCTGAAATGCCTGCTGTATTGGAAATAAGCCAAACCGATGACAAAAAAGCCTTCTCCGGTATTTTTAATATGATGGGCAACAAAGTTGACGCTCAGGATTTAAAAATCGAAGAGAACAGGTTAAGTTTCAAGGCAGATATGGGATCACTGGTACTTAGCTTTGATCTAAGTCTTAAAGATGATCAACTTGAAGGTAAGGTAAATGCCAGTGATGGAGTTAAAGGGACAGTAAGCGGGAAACGACTCGACGAATAGCTTAAAAATAGCTAAGAGCACATCTTGTGTCTGATAGGTATGGAACTTCTACGATAAATGGAAGTTCTGTACCGAATTCTATGGCTCATGTTGAGCTGTCAAAAAATAAAATCACAATGAAATTAAATAGAAAAAAGAATTCCAATGAATTAGAATTGGGCCGACGGGATTTTCTCCGTTTGGGTAGCTTAGGCACCGTATTGGGTGTAGCTGGCCTGGCTTCGATTCCAAAGAAAGTAGCAGCTAATTCCCTTAATAAGGAGGTCAGGAATAGGATAAGCAGCACAGAGGATCATTTTCCTTTGGAAGTGAATGATTCCTACCAAGCACCACGAAGTTGGGATCATGTGCATGCACAGGCATTTTTTGGAGGCCCTCTTGAGGCTGCAGGGCAAAAAGTAGATGCTGAAGTGAAAGTTCTGGGCAGCAAATTCAGAAGCGGAGGGGATCATCCTACCCGCAAGGGATTCGGGCCATTGGAAAAAGCCCTGGCAGGGGGTGCCTGGGCATTGAGTGGTACCACGGTTGGATCCTCGGTTTTGGGTATTCACGATTATGGTTTGTTTAGTTGGGAACAGGAAGATGCCAACAGGACTTCTCCTGGGCATGAATTTCAGTCAGCTAAGGAGGCTTCAGCAGCCATAAAAAGAGCTGCGAAACTATATGGTGCTGATCTGGTTGGGATCACACATCAGGATAGCCGATGGGATTATCGGGAGTTTTTCAGTCCCATTGCTCCTGCAAAAAGAAAGATGTTCCCATCTATGAGCGCTTTCAAGAGTTTGGTCAATAAAAATTGGGCTCCGGATCAGTTTACCCATGGCTGGGAGAAATTTCCTTTTAAAGCTAAATCGGTTATTGTTTTGGCTTTTGAGATGGATTATGAAGCCATATCGGCTTCCTCAACCGAAGTTAGTGCTGCGGCCGTAGGGGAAGGCTATTCACGAATGGCCAAGACGGCCTATCAGTTGGCTGTATTTTTGAAAAGCCTGGGTTATGGTGCTGTAGCAGCAGGTAACGATTTGGGAGTGAGTGTGCCCTACGCCATTGCGGCAGGTTTGGGCGAAGCCTCCCGTATGGGGCAATTGGTTACCTATAAATACGGACCCAGAGTTCGAATTGCCAAGGTTTATACCGATTTCGATTTTGTTGAATACGACAAAGCCAAATCCTTTGGAGTCATGGACTTCTGCAGGAATTGCAAACGCTGTGCCGATGCTTGTCCCGGAAAGGCCATTACGCATGATACAGAGCCATCCTTTTATCCAACGCATGAGGATAAAGAAAACCCCTGGTACAATGCGGTGGGCGTAAAGAAATACTATATGAATGCAAAGAATTGTTTCAAGGTTTGGGCTGATGCCGGGAGTGATTGCACCAACTGCATTGCCTCATGTCCCTACAACAAACCGGATTTCTGGCACCATCGTTTGGTGGATGGCATATCGGCTGTTATGCCCGGAACGGTACACGATTTTATGCGCGAAATGGATATCCTTTTTGGCTACGGAAATGTTGACGATGGTGAGGCTGTCGACAAATTCTTCAGTACCCGAAATCGAAGCTATGATGGATTTTAACCCTTAAAAACTTGTATGATGATATTTACCGTAAATGAAATTTTATTTTTTGCATTAGGGGTGATTTCTACCCTGATGGTATTAAGCATTAGAAGCTGGAATAAGCAATACCATTTTAAAAAAAGCGAATGGCCTGTGATTATTTTGGGATTTTTTATGCTCCTTTTTTGTATCGCCTGGTCGGTGAGTTCTGTTCTGGAAGGTGAACCCCGGGCAGCAAGTATGGGAATGCTTGTGTTTGGTTTGCCGGCTCTGATATTATTGGCTCTAAGCAGAAGGTTGATTTTAAAAAAGTAGTTTAATGAGAAATCGAAAAAGATGGGTGAATGCTTTCGCAATTTCAGCTTTGCTTGCGGCCTTTGTATTTGGGCAATACCAGAGCAGGCAGGAATATGAGGCACAAGTCCTGAAAGCTTTTCCAGGTATGAAGTTGGAGAAACTTTCCGGAACCGACCAGATATATACATTGGGGAATAGGGGAGATCTCTTGTCTCTTGGTTCTTCGAGTGGTTATGGTGGTCCCTTAAGGGTAGGTGTTGAAAGCAGAAATGATACGCTTCAAAATATCCACATATTAAAAGAAAGGGAAACCTATTCTTTTCTTGTAAAGCTGATGAATGAAAAATTCTTCAGGCAATTTGAAGGGATGCGGCTCTCCGATTCTTTTTCAGTTCCTGCAGAAGTGGAGGTGGTGTCAGGCGCAACGGTAAGTTCGGTGGCTTTTGTCAATGCCATTCGTCAGGCTTCCCATGCTTTAGCTGCACGTACTTCGAGTTTTAAGCCCCATCCTGTAAGTAAGAGCTGGCATTTTTCCTGGCAGGAGTGGGGATTAATTCTTTTGATTCTGCTGGCTGCTTATTCCGTTTTCATGAAAAAAAGAAGTCTGCGCTATCTTTCCCTGGGGGTGTCTTTTGTGTTTATCGGATTTATTTTAAATGCCTCACTTTCCCTGAGTCATTTTGCTGTTTTGCTTCTTGGATATTTTCCTTCGGTTCACGACCATCTCCTTTGGTGGATATTGATGGGCAGTACAGTGGGAGTTGCCTTGTTTATGGGAAAAAATATTTATTGCAGTGGGCTTTGTCCCTTTCATGCAGCTCAAATCTTTTTAAATAAAGTGGGGGGAATCAATTTACATTTTCCTCCCGGAGTTCAGCGTATTATAAAGCATACATCCAAGCTTTTGTTATGGCTTGCCCTTATCCTGATTTTTCTGGAAGGCAATCCCACGGCAGGTTCTTATGAACCTTTTGCTTTGCTATTCTCCCTTGAGGGAGCCGGACTTCAATGGTATGTGTTGCCGGCAGTTCTTATGGGGAGCCTTCTTGTTCCTGATGTGTTCTGTCGATACCTTTGCCCGGTGGGGAGGAGCTTTACCTATTTGTTAAAGGCAAGGCAGAAGGTAAAGATAAAATTTATAAAGCTTGTAAAATAGAGTCAATAATATGGGCATAAATACAAAAGGGAAATCGATTAAAATCTCCTCTCTCAGCGCGTCCAAACTGAGTGGGTGTTTTCTTTTAAGAACCAGGATTCAACTAAATCATCGGCTGTGTTTTGTGATGATTTGTACCACTTCGCTTAGGGGCTTCTCCAGCAACTTACACACCTTTTCGATGTCGATAAAGCCAAACAGATTTCCCCACTAAATAAAGCCTAACATCAAAAAACATAAAAACAGATAAAAAAGTTCAGCGATTAAATCACCCATTTTAATTTTTACACGAGATAGTTATCGTAGAAAGTAAACTCAATGATATTTTTGTCAGGCAAAGTGGTCTGAAATGGCTTGTTTTTCACAAATTTTAAAGCTTAATTCGTGCCTTATAATTTGTTTTAGACGCAGTTTGGCGAAATCTAAATTTGACTTTGAGAAAAGCTTCGTGCTGGTGCTGGTGCTGGTGTAATAACTATATGAGGTAAAGCACGAAAAGGTGTTGGGAAAGATAATTGAAGAAAGGACTCATAAATAAAGCCATTTTAGAAGAGCTGTTTAATACCTATTATAACAGTTTGTATTACTATGCCTATAGTTTTCTGAATGATACTGAAATTTCCAAGGACATTGTCAATGATGTCTTCGAGTATATATGGGTAAAACGGAACACGATAGATATCAGCTACTCCATAAAATCTTTACTATACAGCATGGTAAAGAATAAAGCCATCAACCATATTCGTCATCAGGAAGTTAAAAAGAAGCATCACCACTTCGAAATAAGTAAAAGCGAAATAGCAGAAGACGATTACCAGGAGCACGATGTTTTAATGAAAAAATTGATGCAGGCTATTGAAGAATTGCCACCTAAAGCCGGCCTTGTTTTTAAAATGTGCTTTATCGAAAATCTCAGCTATAAAGAAATAGCTGCCGAATTAGGCGTTTCAGTTAATACTGTGAAGACTCATATCACAAAATCCTTGAAGCGTTTGCGCGAAGATTTCAAGCATGAATTAGTGCTTTTTTTCTTTTCCGCTGAAAATAAATAAAAATACACTCACCCTTTTTTCATTTTGTTTGTGTTAGTAGTAAGAGCGTATCTGAATACGCTCAATAATCTAATAAACAAATGCAAAAAAACTACAATCACGAGCAAATAGAAGAGGTTATTCAAGTTCTGAATGATCCAAAAAATCGTTTGCTTAGTTTCATGACAAAATACGACGACAATAAAGAAATGTTGGATTTGTATGATGAATTGAGAAATTTCAAAGAGGCTCATCTGAATTTGATTCAGAAAGACCGTCCCAATCTGCCATTGCAATGGCAAAAGCTGAATTATAAAATTGGCAACTCTCACAAAAAGAAGATTAGCTGGATGATTGCTGCCAGTGTTATTCTTCTGATTTCCCTAACATTTGTTTTACAATTCGAAACACTCTTTAGTCCTCAACAACTTGTTGTAGATAATAGTCCCATTGAAAAAGGCGAAGCAAAAGCGATTTTAATTACCTCTTCGGGAAAAGTAGTGGAATTAGACGAAAATAAGGATTGGGTTCTTAAGGAAAAACAAGGCGTTAAAATTGTTGGAGATACTAAGAATCTGATTCACTATAATAAAGACCCTATTTCTAAAGATAAGTCAGCAAAGATGGCTTACAATACACTTAAAATACCCCGTTTTGCTGAATATCAAATTGTGCTTTCTGACGGTACCAAAGTGTGGCTGAATTCAGAGACGGAATTGAAGTATCCTATTCAGTTTGAGGGGAAACAAAGGGTGGTTGAGCTGATTGGTGAAGCTTACTTCGACGTTGAAAAAGATGCAAGCAAGCCTTTCTTTGTGAAAACAAAAGGGATTGAGACCCGTGTTTTAGGTACGGAGTTTAACGTGAGTGCCTATCCTAACGAAGAGTTAAACATTACACTGCTTGAAGGAAAAGTGCAATTGGCTGGCAAAGCATTAAGCCATAAGCTTATTTTGAAGCCAGGAGAGAATGCCAACAGGAAGAGGGGAGCTACTGAGATGCTGGTATCTGAGGTAGATGTCAAAAAAATCACGGCTTGGCGCGATGGGTATTTATATTTTGAAAAGGAACGCCTCGAGGATATTCTAATCAAATTGCAGCGCTGGTACGACTTTAAAGTTTTCTTTCAAAACCCTGTAGTGAAAGATTATGAGTTTAGAATGCGCGCCGATAAAGCATCTGATTTTAACGAAATAGTAAACCGATTAGAAGCTACCGGGCGAATACAGGTTGATATAAAGGCTAAGGCTGTATTGATATCGGATGTAAAGCGATAAAAAAACAAGAAAATTAAAATCCAAAAAAAAAGGGATAGTTGGAGCTATCCCTAATAAACCTTCATCACATAAGTGATGAATAATTTTTAATCTTCATTTACAAATTTATGAAAAAAAAACTAACCAGGCTTTTTCTGAATAGGGATAAAAGCAAAACCCAAAAAATTATTATGCGGCTAAGTATGTTTAAGCTGGTCATGTTGTTGAGTTTTCTGACAACTTATGCCAATGTAAACTCACAAACAATTATTGGAAAAATAAAGCTCTCTGAGGTAGAGCTATCAGATGCGTTTGAGCAAATTGAAGAAGTTTGTGATTGTGACTTTATTTTCAATTATAACGATGTGAAAGGCTATAAGGTTTCTATTGATTTGGAATCTTCTTCGGTGGAAGCTTGTCTGGACGAGCTGCTTAAAGGTCTGCCTTTTCAGTACAAAAAAGAAAATGAATTGGTGATTATTTCTTACAAGAAAACGGTGCCTGTAGCTACGCAGCCTCAATCACAACAAAAAAGAGAAATAAAGGGAAAAGTCACCGATGAAGATGGTAACACACTTCCTGGTGTATCTGTAGTTGTAAAAGGAACAACAAATGGTGTTTCCACTGATATTGACGGAAATTATTCTATTAGTATTGAGAATGAAAATGCTGTTTTGGTATTCTCTTTTGTGGGAATGGAGAGCCAGGAAATCAAATTTAAAGATCAATCGACTATCAATATAGTTTTGAAAGAGGATCAAAGCCAACTGGGAGAGGTTGTTGTTACTGGTTATCAGACCATCTCCAGGGAACGAGCTACCGGTTCTTTTGCAATTGTCAATGAAAAAGTTCTTGATAGTAAAATCTCAACAGATTTCACTTCTCGAATCGATGGTATGGTTTCAGGACTTCAAGTAGATAGAGAAGGAAATATGACTATTCGAGGAATTTCTACATTGAACGCTTCTACTAAACCACTGGTTGTTGTGGATGGTTTCCCTATCGAAGGCGATAATTTGAGCATTAATCCCAATGATATCAAGTCGGTGAATGTGTTGAAGGATGCTGCAGCTGCTTCTATTTGGGGAGTTAGAGCATCAAATGGAGTTGTTGTTGTTATCACAAAAAATGGTGGTAAAGCGAAGAAACCTGTTGTTTCTTTTTCATATAATATGACTATTAAAGATAAGCCGGATTTTTCTAGTATGGGATATGCTTCACCAGCCGACCAAATTGATGTTGAACTTGAAACTTTGCAAAATGGTTGGGTATGGGCTCCCAGTAGTTGGAGTACATCTCCTGTGTCACAAGTAGCTGATATTGTTTTCGGATCTGCAAATTATAGTCCCTGGTCGGTTAGGGGAAAACACCCATATGAGTATATTACCGATGAAGAGAAAGAGAAAATTGAATTGTTAAAAACACAGGATGGAGTTAAGGAATATGAAAAGTATTTTTTAAGAAATTCTGTTAATCAACAATACAATCTATCTATTAATGGAGGTAGCGATGCGCTTACATATTATGTGTCGGGTATTTTTGACAAAAATAAGGAGAGTTATCTAAGACAAGGTATGGATAGATTCATGCTTAATAGTAAGATGGATATTAAGTTGAGTGAGAGAGTAAAGCTAACTACCGGTGTTAATATTTCTCACCAGATATCAACATCACCTTCATCAGGTCCAAACGATTATATGATGGGACCAAAATATGGTTATGGTAACTATTTGGATGGTAATGGTAATTATAATCCTTTTCCCAAGGGTGTTGCTCAACAATTTAAAGATGAATATGCTCAAAAAGATGGTTTCCTAAACTGGGATTATAATCCACTACAGGATTTTAGAAATACAACTGATGAGACTGAGACTAATAATTATAGAATATTATCAGGATTAAATGTGAAATTATTCAAAGGTTTGGCTTTGGATGTAAAATATCAGTACGAAAAATTTCTAAGCAAGCAAGAGGCTCTTTATAATAAAGAAAATTTTGTAACACGTAATTCTTATAATCAGTATACTGGAATCGATCCTGAAACATCGAACCAAGTACATAGTTTCCCATATGGAGAGATTCAAAAGAATAACGATAGAGAAAAGTTAGCTCACTCTCTTAGAACACAGTTAAATTATTCTTTAGAGTTTGGTGATCATTCAATTAAAGCTTTGGCTGGTTGGGAGTATCGTAATATATCATATAGCTCGGTAAGAGATTCTTATGTGGGCTACGAATCTCAGTTGCTTACAGGTAATATTGTTGATTGGAAAAGCATAAACGACCGTAAGGTACCCACTTGGAATGGTAGTAAATATGCACGTGGATATTATTACAAAGGTCCTGCATTTTCTGAAACTGAAGAAAGATATGTTTCTGCATATACTAATATTGGATATTCATTTGCCAGTAAGTACGACCTTACATTTAGTGGTCGTATTGATGATTCTAATCTTTTTGGTGCGGACAGATCATATCGATTATTGCCTCTGTGGTCAGTTGGTGCAGGTTGGAATATCTCTAAAGAAAATTTCTTTAAATCGGAAAAAGTTAATTTGCTTAAATTGAGAATGACCTACGGTATTAATGGTAATATCGATAGAACAACAGTTCCTCAAATGAAAGTTAGAATTCTGAGAGATATGGATACTCAGGATATTGTTGGTGAAATTGAAAATCCAGGAAATCCTAAATTGAAATGGGAAAAAACTAGTGTGACTAATTTAGCTGTCGATTTTGGGTTTTTTAATAATAGAATTGCTGGTTCTATTGAATATTATAAGAAAATTAGTAATGATTTGTTAGGCGAAAAGGTTTTAAACCCTCTTTATGGTTATACCACAATAAAGTCCAATATTGCAGAATTGTCTAATAAAGGTTTTGAACTTCAGTTGAATACCACACCTGTGATTATTAAGGATTTTAAATGGGATTTAGGTGTGAATTTCTCTTATAATAAAAATAGTGTGGTTAAAGCATATAGCGATGCACGAAGTTTGAGAGATGTAATAGATGGGAAATATATTAAAACTGGAAGACCTATCGATGCTGGATATGCATACCGATATGCTGGATTGTCAGAAACGGGTACTCCATTAGTTTATAATAAAGAGGGCGAAAAAGTTGATCAAATCGCTAATGTAGTTGAAAATGTTGATGATTTGAAATATGTTGGTGCAACTATTGCTCCTTATAACGGAAGTATTAATACCTCCTTCTCATATAAGGGTTTTAATCTAAATATGTTGTTTACTGGTAGTTTTGGGCATTATTTCAAAATGGCACCATTAGAGTATAATACTTCTATGATGCTCGACTTTAGTGGTAATTTAATCAGCAATGAAGCGAAGGACAGATGGAGAAAGGAAGGGGACGAAATGATTACAAATATTCCTAAAGTTGGTGGTAGCCCTTGGGAAATAGAATACGATTATTTTAACAATTCTGATTATAAGGTAAAACCTGCTGATTATATTTCTTTTAAAGAGGTGGTGTTGTCATATCAGTTTAATAAAGAGTGCTTAAGTAAACTTCCTTTTAGTAGTATAGTTCTATCTGCTCAAGCACGTAATCTTGGCAAATGGGTGAAAAATGATCAAGATATTGATCCAGAAACCAGAACTTTATTTGCTTATGGATCAATGTCGATGCCAACTCAAAAATCGTTCAGTATTGGATTAAAGGCAACATTTTAAATAACTTATAATATTATAAAAATGAAAAATAATATAAAAATATTCATAGTCCTGGCTGCAATGCTTTTTGTTGGGTGCGATTCACTTGTTGATGTCGAACCTAAAGGATTTATGATTCCCCAAAAGGCATCAGATTTACGTATGATGCTTAATAATGTATCAGGAAGATACACTAAACCTAGACCAGTTACTATTGGCTATAGTTTAATCCAATATGCTGGCGACCAAACATACTATTCCGATAGCGAACCTATTGATGGTAAGTACGAGAGTGTTTATGCATATTATATGCGCGATACAAAATTAATCCAAGAGCATAACCATGGCGATATTTTATATATGAGTCAATTAGTTGCACTTAGTAATACTGTTCTTGATATTTTACCAACAACATCCGATTTGTCGGTGGCTGAGCGTAATCAGATAAAAGGTGAAGCTTTGGTCCACAGATCGTATGCATTTTTAACTTTAGTAAATATTCATGCTGCTCATTATGATAAAAATACTGCTTCTGCCGATCTGGGTATTCCAATGTTATTAAATCATGATGTAACTGCTGATATTCCTGCTCGTTCAACTGTTCAGGAGGTATACAAACAGATAACTGATGATTTAACCGAAGCTATTGATTTATTAGGCGGAATCACTGAGAATAGAGCATTGCCTTCGAAAGCAGCTGCTAACGCACTATTGGCACGTACTAATTTATATATGAGTAATTTTAATGATGCCTTAACTAATTCAGAGAATGTTTTAGAATTGCAGGCTAACTTGTATAATTTGGAAGACTATTTAACCGCTGATGATGTTTTAGATCTCCCAGGTAGAGATTATAAATGTGAAGAAACAATATTGCATAAGGAAGTTGATAACTCTATGGCAGCCGGATCGGCGAAAAGATATGTATCTGCAGAATTTTGGGCTCTTTATAAAGAAGGTGATTTAAGGGCTAAATATTATTCAGAAACAGATGGTCAATATTCTTATACAAATTACCCATACACATTTTCTGGTATTTTAATCTCGGAGATGCTATTAATCAGAGCAGAATGTAATGCACGTAAAGGGAAATTAGCTTTGGCTTTAACAGACCTAAACTATATTCGTTCTCATAGATTTAAAGCTGAAAATTATACTGATTTATCTTCTGAGAATCAGGATGAAGTGATGGATTGGGTTCTTAATGAGAGGAGAATCGAATTAGCATGGATCGGTCTTCGTTGGTTCGATATGAAACGACTAAACAAGGAGGTAAAGTATCAAAAAACTCTTACCCGAACTTATAAAGGCAAAACTATTGTTTTTGAGCCTAATTCTGAACTTTGGGTATTCCCATTCCCTGGTTCAATCCTTGAAGAAGGTCTTATTGAACAAAATCCATAATATTTAAAAACAAATTAGGAGCGTCTCTCTTTAGTGGAGAGGTGCTCTTCCTTTTTAATTATAGTAAAATAAAACGCAGATGTCTAAATATAATAAGAAGATACTTTTCAGTTTTTTAATGTTGTTATGTGTATCCTTTGGAGCTAAATCTCAAGGAATTGAATTCTTTCATGGTAGTTTCGATGAAGCTAAAGCATTGGCTAAAGCTGAAAACAAGCCTCTGTTTATTGATGTATACACCTCTTGGTGTGGTCCTTGTAAAAAGTTATCGAAAACAATATTTCCTCAAAAAATTGTAGGCGATTATTTTAATCAAAACTTTGTGTGCTTTAAATTACAAGCAGATAAAAAAGGTGGCGAAAATCAGAAAATTGCAGATAGTTACAATGTAGCTGCCTATCCTACTCTGATGTGGTTAGATGGAGAAGGAAAACTGATGCATGTTTCTACTGGTTTTAAAGAACCTGCTAGACTGATTGCCGAGGCTAAAATTGTATTCGATAAGGACAAAAGAGTAGGTACATTAATTGAAAAGTGGGAGAGTGGAGATCGTTCGAAGCAGGTTGCTCTTAAATATTTTTCGTACGATAAAAATTCAAAAGGTGAATTCGATGCTTATTTTAATGGTCTTTCTGAAAACGAAAAGTTAGATAGTTCGACTTTTATAATGATATCTAATCTTCGACTCGATTTAGAGAGTGATCTATTCAAGTTTGTTGTAAGTCACCGCAAAGACTATCAAAAAGTAGCCTATCCATTTAAAATATTAAGAACTATTGATTCTAAAATTGAAAATGAATTGCTGAAAAATTTTGATACAGATAAGTATAATTCAACACTTCAGAAATATGAGGATTTAGGATTTACTGATCTTGATTTATTTGCAAAAAGGACTGAATGGAAATACTGTCTGAAGAATGATAATTACGTGTTATTCGAGAAATCAGCTAATGAATACATAAGTACATATCATATAAAGCGTCCTTACGTATATTCTGAACTGATAAATGCATTGTTTCAGCAGATGAGAAGCGAGAAGTTTTCTGAGTTTAAAAATTGTAAGATTGCACTTGTATGGGCTGATAATATTAAGAAAAATTCTAAAGATGCTTCTCGAGATTATATTGTTATGGTAAAGGCTCTTGCCGTTGCTGGCGAAAAGATTAAGGCAAATGCTATAGGAGCTGAATATTTAAAAATACTTAGTGTGAAAAATGATAGAGGTTCTTCGTTTGAACATGAATATTTAACGAGTATTTTGAAGCAAATTGAATAATCCTTCCAATACAGAGGGAGGCTCTTGGGAGACGAATGAAGTTTGTCCTGCCGTATATGAAAATTCGAATGTGTTTTTTTTGATCTATTATTTCTAATGTTTGAAACAGCCTAAATTGTTAATGGATCTAATCCCTTTTAATTCATGCATTAAATAAAAAGGAATCATTCGGACTTACGATTCTTTTGTTATAATCAGCTAAATGGCAATGGAATAAAAACAAAAAAAACACCCCCCCCAGCGCATTCAAACTGAGTGGGGTGTTTTCTTGTAATCGGTATTAGGATTCAATTCAATTATCGGCCGTGTTTTGGGATGATTTTACCCTTTAAGTGCATGAAATTGCCAATGGGCAGCCCAATATGACCCATTGGTGGGGCAGAATGACAATGTTCATAACTCTGTGTCAAGGTTAATTCATTAAGAATATATCTTAGCACCATGACAAATAAATTTAACTATGATTCCTTTAAGGAAAAAGCGATCCAAGGGATACTAGAGGGAAAAAACTTCAGTGGAAAAGACAACGTTTTATTGCCCATGATCAAAGACTTGCTGGAAAGCGCTATGCAGGCAGAATTAGATGTGCATATGAATGATGAACGAGCTCAAGATGATCAGTCAAATCCCAATCGAAAAAACGGTACCACCACTAAAACCATGAAATGCGAACAGGGATCCTTCGAGCTTAAAACTCCCCGGGATCGAAATAGCAGCTTTTCTCCACTAATCGTTGAAAAACAACAAACAATATTGGGCGATGCCCTGCAGGACAAAATCATCTCATTGTATAGCAATGGCATGAGCTATAGCGATATTCAGGAACATCTGGAGTCGCTATATAACACCAAAATATCCAAAGGTAAACTAACGGAGATAACCGACCGCATACTCCCAGATTTGGAGCGTTGGAAAAACAGGCAGCTAGAGCCAATTTATTCGATCATCTGGCTGGATGCCCTTCACTTCAGCGTCAGAGAAAACAGCATGACATTAAAAAAGGCGGTATACGTGATCCTAGGCTACGATATGTACGGCCAAAAGGATGTTCTGGGGATGTACATCGGGGAAAGTGAAAGCGCGAAGTTTTGGCTTCGAGTTCTGGAGGATATTCAAAGCCGGGGGGTGAGAGACATCCTAATTGCATGTATGGATAATCTATCGGGGTTTACTCAGGCAGTTGAAGCAATTTATCCGAAAACGGATGTGCAGTTGTGCATAATTCACCAGATCAGGAACAGTATGAAGTATGTTTCGCATAAAAACACGTCCGCTGTTATATCTGACCTTAAAAAGATATACCAAGCACCCAATATAGAGGCAGCCTCAGTCGCTATGGATGAATTCGAAGACCATTGGAATGAAAAGTATCCAGTGGTTATCAGGTCCTGGAGAAATAATTGGCTGCATTTAACTCGCTATTTTGATTACTCCAAGGACATCAGGCGGATCATGTATACTACAAACACCATCGAGGGTTTTAATCGTCAAATCCGTAAATACACCAAAACCAAAGGCGCATTCGCCAACGATAAGGCTTTGATGAAACTCTTGTATACCATAACAAAGTCAATAAGTGAGAAATGGACAGGTAAACCAGCCTATTGGGGACAGGTACAGCAGCAGCTACTAATCAAATTTGAGGAAAGATGCGGGATTAGCATTTAAGGGGGATTACAAACTCAATAACAAAAAGCAAAGGTAGATTGCTTAGAGAACCCATCAAGGGTAGATAAACGGCTTGCCGCAGGCGCAACACAAGCCGCCCTTGACCAAATCTCTAAACCAATCAGAAAGGCTTTTGAAATTGAGTCCGAAAAATAAGTTATAAACAAGTAAAACACCCGTGACACAGAATATTGAACATACCCGGCAGAATTGCCTCGGGAAGCCGAAAAATTGCCGGAGAACTATTAAATATTGCCAGAGGGATCAAAATAAATGCCGGAGAAGTGGTCAATATTGGTGGAGGACTTCAATATTTTACTGGAGGGATATAAAAAACCCGCGGAGAAGGGGTCAAATACTCCGCGGGATAGTAAAATCAAGGGTTTGAGCTTATCCTCGTTTATAGGTATTGATGTATTTCTTTTTTCTTTCAGGATTTCGCCAGAATACATATTGTCCAATTTCACGAATAATTTGCATATCCTCTATAAGTAAAGTATAGGCCTTATCACGAATAACTTTATTGGCACTACTATCATCTTTAGAACCGTTTGAGCTAGCCAGTAATTCTGACATAGCATGAGAAGTTGTTCTTGCTTTCTGGTTTAACTCCACATCATAATTGATAACTGCCAATGGTGCAGGATTTTTTTCGCCTAAAACAGCTAACTCTATTAAATCCTGAATCATATCTTTATGACCATTTCCTTCGCGAATTCGCTTTACCTTAGAATTAACATCAGGTGAATTGCGATATGCAAAACTAAAATGATGTAGAAGTTCATCACGCAAATCATAAGCGAGAGGTGATTGTTCCAACCACTCTTTTTGTGCATCCTGTCTGGCACGATACTCACTCATCCAAACTGCTTGACAATACCGTAAAGATCCTGCGCGTGTTGTTAGGTTTTCAACTTTTGTCCAATCTAATCCTGCTGCAACCAATGCTTCCTTGTCTTCAACGGCTTCTTTTTGCAATGTTTCTGCATCAGCACTCACAATATCAATTGGAGTGTCTGGTAATTTTACTTCCGATAGTGGTAGTGCTTCAATTTCTTCTTTACATGTTTCAAAATCGTTTTGATAATCCATAATTTAATAATAATAAGTTTATCTTGTGGGGCCCATCGGCCTCCTCTTCCAGTTTGTCTCGTCAAAGTTTGCCGGTTGATGACCAGCCGATGGGTTACCCTTTATTCCCCAAAAGAAAACATGTTGTTTAACTTTCAAAGAATACATAAGTTAAGTAAAATTATTTTATTCCCACAAATTTAATCGGTCAAGTTTTCAGAAGGTAAAGATTCATGTAAAAATGGCTTTGCATCTTAAGTGTAATTGCGATTGTCTGTCAGTCAGGATAATGGCTGTAGGTGTGGATTGGTGTGGAGGTGAAAAGTTCACATTTAAAGTTCTGTTTTTATTATTAAAATGAGATGAATCGGGATTAGAAGAAGGGATGAGAATTCAATTTTCATCCCACTTTTATGTTGTCAAGATATGTCTGTTGTATTCTTTCTCTTTTTCTGGATTCTACCTATTATAGAGATTTGCTTCAATAGAATTGTTAATCGATTTCTCTCAATATACTTAGCTTAAAGAATGTCGATAGACCCCTTCTAAAGGATTTTTTTTTCCCATCAATTCTTTTACATTTGTCGTCACTCTTTATTAAACAGCCACTAAGTATAATTGAATGATTCTACAAGCAGGGAAGATCGACATTCGTAAAACTGATATTAGAAGTATTTTTGATAAATATTTTCCATCCTTGTGTGTATTCGCCAATAAATTTGTGAATGATGAGGATTTATCTAAAGATATGGCTCAAGAGGTTTTTCTTAAAGTTTGGAACTCCGCTACTGAGTTTGAGTCAGAGAAATCTCTGAAAGTATACCTCTATTTGGCAACGAAGAATACCTGTTTTGATTACTTGAAAAAGGAAAGGCGAAAAAATCAGACGGCTGATTTCAAAGATGAAATTTACCTTGATGATGACAATGTCATTCTTGATATCATAAGAGAAGAAACTTATCGTCAGCTTGAAGATGCTATAGATCTTCTGCCGGAAAAAGCCAGGGATGTGATTCGTCTTAATTTAAAGTCTTTATCGAATCAGGAAATTGCCGAGGAATTAAATGTTTCAATTAATACCGTGAAAACACATAAGTTAAGTGCTTTTAAAAAGCTTCGTGAACATCTGGGAACACAGTATGTCGTCTTTCTTCTGGTTGATTTTTATCAATTTATCGAATAATACCAATTCATTCTTTTGTATTAAGCACTAAAACCCTATGTAGGTGGTTTTACAATTATTCTATTATTCATTTTTATAAATCGAGAGCTGATTCATTTTCAGTTCTTTGCTTTTTATTGTCCTTCTCTAAGTCAAAGTCCCTTTGTAATCCAAATTGAATAGAGGCAAGCTGATCACAAACATTTGATAGTATCTGTTTGTGATTTTTTTATTTTAAAATAATAGCGAGTGATACTGTCAGCAACACAGGTGTTTATAGAAGTTTGAAGTTTTTGTTGTAAAAAAAACATAAAAAAAATCAAAGCTGACTCACCCGAGTTTTAAATTTTGTCGTCTGTAGTGTACAAGTAAAGAAAAAAGCTACTTGAAATTAATATTTAGTATGAAGAAAAAGATATCTGAAAAGATAGAAATAAGTGATTTGCTTTCCCGGTTTTTGGGAACAGGTCTTGATGCCAATGAGCAAGCTCAGCTTGACAATTGGTTGACGGAAGATGTGGCTCATCAAAGTTTATTGGATGATTTAGTAAGTACAGAGGAGAGAGAGAAACGTCTTGAATTAATTGATCGTATTAATTTGGACTTTGAGTGGAAGCGTTTTCAAAGAAATACTGCGCCTAAGACTATTCCTATGCAAAACAGATGGATCGAGTTGGCCAGATATGCAGCTGTTATAGCTCTACCCATGTTAATCGCGGGATTTCTGCTTTTTCAAAATTATAATACCAGTCAGATTGCAGCAAATTTACCTGTGATTGAACCAGGTACTCAGACTGCACATTTGGTGTTAAGTAATGGAAAAAAAGTTGCTTTGGATGAAATGGCGTTGCGCATGAAGGAAGCGAATGATGAAGTCATCATCGAAAATAAAGAAAGAACGCTGAATTACACTTCTATAAATGATAAATCGGAAACACAATCGACAGTCTTCAATGAATTGTTAATTGGTAAAGGAGAGGAATATCAATTGGTTTTATCTGATGGTACGCGAGTTTGGTTGAATTCAGAAACCCGCCTGAAGTTCCCTGTTCAGTTTGCAAACAATAGGCGAGAGGTAATTCTTGAAGGAGAAGCCTTTTTTGAAGTGACCAAAAATGCCAACGCCCCTTTTATCGTGAAAACGGGTCCGATGGATATTGAAGTTTTGGGAACCTCTTTCAATGTCTCAGCATATAAAGATGAGGCCAGCATTCAAACCACGCTTGTAGAGGGAAAAGTGAAGGTTTCCTCGAATATTGGGCAGCCATTGGAACAGATACTGAAACCCAATGAGCAGGCTGTTTTTTCGAAATCGAATAATCAGTTAGAAATTATAGAGGTTAATGCCGCTTTATATGCTTGTTGGCGAGAAGGCGTTTTCGTTTTCGATGAGGAAAATCTAGACGATATTCTACGAAAATTATCCAGATGGTATGATATCAACGTGTTTTTTCAATCAGAAGAAGTACGGTCTTATCAGTTTTCTGGAAAACTACCTCGTTTTAAAAATTGCAATGAATTGTTGGAGATGATCGAGAAGACAACGGATGTCCAGTTTATAATGAAAGAAAACAGAACTGTAATCGTAAATAAAAAGTAAAAAAAATACCGAGATATAGTACCAGTATATCTCGGGTATTTAGAGATAAGCATCCATAATGGATGATATGTGAACCCTAAACCTTACAAATCTATGAAAAAAATGCTTCTTTTGCGAATTCCCATTTTTGGGGGGATTCGGAAAAAATGGCTCTTTGCTATGAAAAACTTTATTCTTCTATTTTTTGTGTTCAGTTTAAATCTGAATGCCAATATAATGTCACAGGCTCGGGTGAGCTTAAACCTCAGTGATGTAAGCGTTAAAACTCTGATTAATGAGATTGAATCTCAAACGGAATTAGGCTTTTTATATAATCTCAATGAAATTAAGGAAGTTAACCATATTTCTGTAGAGGCTAATGAGGAAACCGTAAAGGAACTACTTGACCGTGTATTGGAAAAGACGAGTTTGACTTACGAATTGGATAGGAATGTTATTGTAATTAAGCCTAATCCCTTACCTGTAAAGAGTCAACAAGAGGGCAAACGGAAACTAACTGGTACAATTACCGACGATACAAAGGTAACTTTGCCCGGAGTTTCTATTGTCGTTAAAGGGACTAGTAATGGTGTCTCTACCGATTTTGATGGGAATTTCACATTGGAAATACCAGAAAGTGGCAGTGTAAGCCTTCTCGTTTCTTTTATAGGGATGGAATCTCAAGAAATTGTTGTGACTAATCAGGAGCGATTGGATATTGTGATGTCTGGTTCTTCAGAGCAATTAAATGAAGTTACCGTAGTTGTAAGTACAGGTTATCAGAAGATTGACAGGAAATTGTTTGCAGGTTCTGCAACTAAACTGAATGCTGAAGATGCTAAGGTTGCTGGTTTAAGTGATGTTGGCAGAATGATGGAAGGAAAAGTAGCGGGTGTGAGTGTACAAAATGTTTCAGGAACTTTTGGTGCGGCTCCAAAAATTCGTGTACGTGGAGCTTCTTCAATTTATGGTGATACGAAACCTCTTTGGGTCGTTGATGGTGTTGTTCTGGAAGATGTGATAGACGTAAGTCCTGATCAATTATCATCAGGTGATGTTTCAACCCTAATTAGTAGTTCGGTTGCTGGTTTAAATGCTGAAGATATTGCTGATTTTCAGATTTTGAAAGACGCTTCGGCTACAGCTCTTTATGGTGCTAGAGCAATGAACGGTGTCATTAATATTACGACAAAAAAAGGTGTTGTAGGTAAATCAAAGATTAATGTAACATCAGAATATACAATAAAAACAAAACCTAATTATGGACAGTATGATATTTTGAATTCTCAGGATCAAATGTCTGTTTTTCGTGAGATGGAGCGTAAGCAATGGTTAGGACATGCCGAAATGATGAGAAGTAAAGATGGTGGAGTCTACTTTCAAATGTACGATGCTATCAACTCATATAACAATGGCTCATATGGCTTAATGAATACGCCTCAAGCTCGTGCGGAATATCTTGAAAAATATGAGAAAGCAAATACGGATTGGTTCGATTTACTATTTCGTAATAGTCTAATGCAAAATCACTCTGTCAGTTTAAGTGGTGGTTCTGAAACGGCTAACTTTTATGTCTCATCAAGTTTTTTACATGATGATGGATGGACAATTGCAGATGAAGTGGATCGATATACAATCAACATGAAGGGTAATTTCAAGTTGAGTGATAAGTTATCAGTTGGAATGTCTACTAAAGGTAGTTTTCGTGAGCAAAAGGCTCCAGGAACATTTAGTCGTACCTCGGATGCTATAAACGGTGACTATAGCCGTGAGTTCGATATCAACCCATTTTCATACGCTTTAAATACGAGTAGAACAATTGTTCCTTATGCTGAAGACGGTTCCTACAGATATAATAGAATGAATTTTGCCAAATTCAATATTTTGGATGAGTTCAAGAACAATTATATCGACTTAAATGTTTTGGATTTAAGTATTCAGGGCGATTTAGATTATCAATTCAATAAGCATTTATCTTATAAGTTTGTAGGAAATATGCGATATGTAAAGTCTACTTCAGTTCATAAGATGTTGGAAAATTCAAATGTTGCTAATGCTTATAGAGCCGCTGATGATGCAACAATTGAAGATGCTAATAAGTATCTATATACCGATCCTGAAAAACCAAATGAAAGACCTATAAGTACTCTTGAAAAAGGAGGATTCTACAATCGTGAAGATAATATGTTGAAGAATTTCTATTTCAGAAATGTAATCAACTATAACAATACGTTTAAGGAGAAGCATCTAGTAAATGTATTGCTTGGACAAGAAGTCAGATCTGCAGATAGAGAAGCAACTGGTTTTGATGGATACGGTATTCAGTATGACAAAGGAAATACTGTTTTTACAGATCCTAATATGATCAAGAAGCTATCTCAAGCTGGATTTCCATATTTTGGTACTTCAAACTCTCACGATCGATTTGTGGCTTTCTTTGCAAATATGGCCTATAGTTTATCAGGTAAGTACACATTAAACACGACTGTTCGTGTTGATGGTAGTAATCGTTTAGGAGATTCTAAAGATTCACGTTGGTTGCCAACCTGGAATGTGAGTGGTAAGTGGAATGCCAAAGAGGAAGATTTTTTAACAAATGTTGAATGGTTATCACATCTAAGCTTTAGAGCGACTTATGGTCTGACTGCGAGTATGGGGCCTGCAACGAACAGTAAGGCTGTATTTAGAAGTGGTATTACTGTTGCTCCTTTTCCAAATGAAGTTCAAAATGGTTTACGTGTTGCAAATTTGATGAATTCTGAATTAACCTGGGAAAAACAATATGAAACAAATATTGGTTTCGATTTAGGATTATTCAACAATAGAGTTAGTATTAGTTCTGACTTCTATATGAGAAATGGATTCGACTTAATTGCTGCTATCAAAACCAGTGGTATTGGTGGTGAGTTGTGGAAATTGGCCAATTATGCCGATATGGAATCAAAAGGTTTCGAATTTAGTTTAAACACTAAGAATATCGAAATGAGCGACTTCTCATGGAACACAAACTTAACATTTGCTTATAATAAAAACGAAATTACTAAGCTGTACGGACAACCTAATATTTTAGGTCTTACCAAAGCTGAAGGAGCTGCAACTTTAGGTGGCTCGGTAAGAGGTTTATTTTCAATTCCATTTGCTGGTTTGGATGACAGAGGTTTACCTACATTCTACGATAATAATGGTAATGTTACCAAGGATATTTATTTCCAGGATACTGATGTTGATCATTTAAAATACGAAGGAAGTATCGATCCTAAAATTACAGGTGGTATCTCAAACCGCTTTGAATATAAGAATCTATCACTAAATGTGTTTTGTACCTATTCATTTGGCAATGTTATTCGTCTATACCCTAGTTTCCATGCAAAATATAGTGACTTGGATGCGATGCCTCAGGATATGAAAAACCGATGGATGAAAGCTGGAGATGAGAACATAACCAATATTCCAACAATCGTTAGTAAGCGAATTTATGAGGAGTTTGGAACTGGGTTAGAATCAACTTACAATGCTTATAACTATTCAGACCAGAGAGTTGCCAAAGGTGATTTTATAAGATTAAAAGAATTATCACTTTCATACAATCTACCTAAGAAAATGCTTAATAAGGTTGGTATTGGCAATGCAAGTATTAAAGCAGCTGGAACGAATCTATTCCTATTGCACTCCGATAAAGCATTAAACGGGCAAGATCCTGAATTCTTTGGTAATGGTGGTGTTGCACTTCCTGTATCACGCCAATACACATTGAGCCTGAAGTTAAATTTGTAATGATTAAGACCTTATGAGAAATTATATAAACATATTAATAGGAACTTGTCTCTTAGCTTTTACTTCATGTAATAGTTTCCTGGATGAGATGCCCGATGACAGAACAGTTATTGATTCTCCGGAAAAAATTGGAGAGTTGTTAACTCACGCATACCCTAATCAGAATCACCAGATGTTTTGTTATGCAATGAGCGATAACGCAACAGATAAAGGTAAAAGCGGCAGAAAAAATGAAATCAACAGCGATGCTTATAATTGGCTTGACTTTAGGTTAACATCACAAGATACTCCAGATTCATACTGGACAGGATGTTATTCTGCGATTAAGCAAGCCAATCACGCTTTAGATGCTATCGAGAAAAGTAAAATCAATGGGGAAATTACTGAAGAAGCAAAACCTTTTTATGGTGAAGCTCTAATTGCAAGAGCCTATTGCCACTTTATGTTGGTAAATCTTTGGGCTCCTACATATAATCCAACAACGGCTAAAACTGATCTTGGGATTCCTTATGTCACTCAACCGGAAACAAATGTTTTAACAACCTATAAGCGAGGTACAGTTGCTCAGGTATACGAAAACCTTGAGAAAGATATTATTGAAGGTTTAAAATATATTGATGACAAGGCATACACCAACAAGGTGCTTCACTGGAATCAGAAAGCTGCACATACTTTTGCTGCTCGTTTCTATAGCTTAAAAGGTGAGTTCGATAAAGTTCTTGAACACATCAATAGGGTTCTTTCTTCTAATCCTGCAGAATCATTACGTGATCTTACTGGGAATTACAGCAGTATGGACATTAATGAAGCAATCATTCAATGGGGGAGAACGAGTGAAAAAGCAAACTTACTGGTAACACCTCAGTATAGTAGCTGGTTTGTTTATTTCCATGGTAGTTATCAGTACGCAATGAGTATTGAATCTCACAAATTTATTTTTAGAAAAAGCTTTGTAGATGCGGAATGGATTTGGGATTTATATGGTGGAGATCCGGATATCTTCTTTGTAAAATGGGGGTATCATACTGAGAAGACTGGACTGAATAGTGATATCGGTTATTATATGATCATGAATGTTTTAGTCGATATGGAAGAAGCTTTGTTTCTACGCATGGAAGCAAACACCATGTTAAAGAATTATGAAGCGACTTGTACTGATATGGATTTTTATTTAAGCAAAAGACTTAAAGGCTATAACTCAGTAACTCACAAAGTGGATTTCACTAAAATGGAAAAAGAGTATAAAGAATCAAACTACAAGTATGGTTTGAATCCATTTTACACACTTGATGATACGCAAAGAGTCTATATGAATTGCTTATATGACCTAAGAAGAAAAGAATATTATTATACAGGAATGCGTTGGTTCGATCATAAGAGATTTAACACTCAAGTTCGCCATTATTTTGCAGATGGAAGTGAATCGCTTTTAAGTGATAAAGATCCTAGAAAACAATTGCAAATCCCTCAGAATGCTCAATCTCAGGGCATAGAAGCTAATCCTAGATAAAATTATAATGATGAAAAATATTTATATAAAATTTATCTGCATTTTGTCAATTTTCGCACTAATCTCTTGTGATAAAGAGGATAATTTACGCGAAGAGTCAATTATTTATGTAGATCAGGTTCACGAAAGTGAATTCGACAAATGGTTGTATGAAACATTCACTGTTCCTTATAATATGGAAATTAAGTGGAAATGGGAAGATGGTGAGATCGAAAACAACTTTCATGTAACGCCTCCAAGAAAAGAAAAAGCTGAACAGTTTATGAAGGCTTTGTATAAGATTTGGATTGAGCCCTATCAGGAAGTTGGTGGCGAGGAGTTTATTAAAACTTATGTGCCAAAACTAATTTATTTAGTTGGTACACCACAGTACAATGATGATGGCACGATGACTTTGGGACTTGCCGAAGGTGGTAGAAAAGTAACTGTTTTTGATGTAGATTCTTTCGACAATTTAGATCTGGCTCAAATGACCAAATCTTTTCATACCATGCACCATGAATTTGCACATATTTTGCATCAGAAAATACATTACCCAATTGCATTTAAAAACCTTTCTAAAGGGATATACACTGGGGCTTGGTACAATTATGATGAATATTCAGCTACTAGCCTGGGCTTTATTACACCTTATAGTATGTCTAACGATCATGAAGATTTTGTTGAGATTGCGGGTACGATTTTATCTACAGTTCAAAATTGTAATGCACCAGTTGTGAAATATGTGCCTGAGAAAGATGCTAATGGATATGTTACAGGAAATATCGTCCCCATGTTATTGACCGATTTTCAGCTTAAACTTTACATGTTTGGGATTGCTATTGTTCAGAATAAAGATGGATCAATGACTCTTCAGCAAAACCAATCAGGACCAATTGGCCTATCTATTATGCTTCAGAAAATTGATATTGTTACTGAGTATTATAAGAGTGAATGGGGTATTGATTTGTTTGAATTGCAAGGGAAAATTGAGATTGCAACCAATGAATTAATTCTTGAAAACTCAAAAGAAGAAGAAGAAGAAGAAGGCGAATAAGAATTCAGCCTTTTTTGAAATCCTATGAATAAAAAGTAATCATAAAAACAAAATCCATGATGAAAATTAAATATATCATTTTGTTTATAATTCTCGGCATCGGTTTATCATCCTGTAACAAGAATGATTTCGAGAATAAGTTTGATCAACTGCCTGATGATAGAATGCAGACCACCATTGAAGAATATAAAGATTTGCTAACCAGTTCGGAATTCGGTTGGAAAATGAATTTTTCATTAGGTAATGGCATGGAATATATGTCATATACTGTTGCAAACTTTAATAATGACAATACAGTAAGTATAAAATCGAAACTGATTGACGAAGCTGTTGAAAGCGAATATAAGATTTTTTCGGAAGCTGATATAGAACTGGTTTTTAATACATTCAATGAAAATTTCACCGTATTTAGTTATCCCAATGCAGGAGCTCCTGATGGATACGGAGGTGATGTAGAATTCAATTTTGTATCAGTCTCTGAAGACAAAACAGAAATCGTTCTGGAAGGGAAAGTATACAAAGGTGTATTGAAATTACAGAAAGCTGATCGCGATCTATCCGACTTTGCTCCTGTTCAGAAATATGTTAAGTATTTAAGTGAGCAAAGAACAGATCGTCATATGAATCTGGCAATTACATCTGGATTAGGTGCGACGGAAGATAAACCTATTGTATTGGGAATGGATTTAAGTTCAATGGCTACTGCTGCTGATTATAACTATAACTACAAAGGTGAGTTCTACACAGGTAGAAAAATGCTTTATTTCGATCATGATGGCATGGGCTTAAGTACGCCTATTAAAATTGACGATTCAGAAATTCAATATTTCACATACAATGAAGAGAAGAGTCGATATGAATTAGCCAATTCAGATTTAAAAGGATATTTATACTGCACAAAACTCCCAATGTATTATGTTCCTGGAGTATATGATCAAATTATGGATCACTACAGTTTAAAATTACGTAGTAGTTTCGGTCAGGCTTGGGACAAATATATTGCCATGAAAAAAGCCAATCCAGTCATCAAAAGCATGGTGATCGTTACTGACTATAAGCAACGAATTCCATTATTCGACGAGGATGGTAACCCAATTTTAGATTCTTCTTACAATGATGATTATGAATTTGGGAAACAGCTTGATGAAGGCATATTATTTTCTTTTGAACTCTACAATCAGTTCTATTTCTACTTTGTTCCATTGGAGATTAAAAAATTACAAGAAGACCGTTTAGTTATGAAACGATTATCTGGTGAATTTTGCGTCGCTAAAAAGGGAGATGACCCAAATCCTATTGCAGAGTCGATTAAAGACAACAAAGAGTTTAATGACTTAGTCGATTACCTATGCAATGATGCTGGATGGTATATCAAACAAACTGTTGAGGGGGGATTAATTGACTGGGATTTCATATCTCAAGATAATCCAGATGATTATTTCATTACACGACTTTATTAACCCAAATACCTATAAGACAAATAGGATAGTACATAATTTTATATTAGAATTAATTTCCTACAAGGTGTACCAGGCCTTTGTATTTAGGCATTGTACACCTTGTTACTAACCCTTAATAAATATATAATATGAAAAATTATTTGAAAGTAGCTCTTATAACCCTGGGACTACTAAGTATGTTTTCCTGCGAAGATGAAAAGGAAAATAGAATGCCAGAGGCAGCAGCCTTATCCGCTCCAGAGAATGCAGCAATTGATCAAGAAACAAAACCAACTCTAACTTGGGTGAAAAGTATTGATCCTGATAATGATATCGTTACTTATGATGTCTATGTTTCAGAAACAGAAGAGTTTGTTGCTGAAGATTTAAAAGGAGATAACATCGATAAGAATACATTTACATTAAAAACAGCACTTAAATCACACACAAAGTATTTCTGGAAAGTAATTGCTTCTGATGAAGATGGTGCTAGTATCGAATCTGAAGTTCGTTATTTTACAACGATGAATTCAGCCCCCGCAATTTCTGGACTTGAATTCCCTGCTAACGAAGCAACTGATGTAGAAAAAAGCATATCATTAAAATGGGCTGCCGAAGATACGGATGGTGATGCCTTGAAATACAACGTTTACCTTGCTAAAGAAAATGCATTTACTGAGGATAATATTGTTGCTGCTGATATTTTAGAATCTGAATTTGCAGTTGATCTAGATGGACATACTCAGTATTTCTGGAAAATTGTTGCTACAGATACTGAAGGAGCAAAAATTGAATCTGATGTTGCAAGCTTTACAACAAAGAATACATTACCTTCTAAAGCCGAATTAACATCCCCAGTTAATGGTTTTGATCAGGTATCACTTTCAACTAAACTTGTGTGGAAAGCAGCGACTGATGCTGATGGCGATGCAGTTTCGTACACTGTTTATAATGGAACAAATGAAGTAATAGATGAAAAATTTCATACTGAGCAAGGTCTTACTGAAACAGAATTGACTCTTAAAAATCTTAGAGGTAATACAACTTATTATTGGAAAGTTGTAGCTGTTGACAGCGAAGGTGCTAAAACTTCAAGTGATGTTTTCACTTTCAGTACTATTAATAGTATTCCTACAGCAGCTGTATTAAATACAAAGGTGATTGAGCTTATTGTTGATAATAAAATAAATATTGACTTTAGTTGGGAAGCTTCTACCGATGCTGATAAAGTTAGAAATGATGAAGGTATATTAGAGCAGGAACCATTAGTATATGATGTTTATTTCAGTACAGATGAGACGATTGATGCTTCTGACTTAAAGCAAGCAGACCATTCTGATATAACTTTCTCTGTAGAAGCACTAGAGGCCGAAACAGCTTATTTTATTCAAATTGTAACTCGGGACCCACAGGGAGCTGAAGTTAAAAGTGCAGTTTTTGAATTTACTACAAAAGTGATTCCTGATGTAATTAAAGGTACTTGGACTGATGATCGCGATGGCAAAGAATATAAAACTGTTACGCTTAAAGGAAAAACTTGGTTGGCTGAAAATCTGGCTTACATCCCTTATGTTATAAAATCAGACGATGATAATAAGGTATGTTCAGTTTATGCACAAGATGTTACAGAAGCAACTACCGTAAAAGATCTGAAGGAGCATGAAAGTTTTGCTAAATATGGCGTGCTGTATACTGCTTATGCTTTAGAAGATCTTGCTCCTGATGGATGGCATGTTGCTACGGATGAGGACTGGAAAGATGTAAGCGTTTTTGCTGGAATGTCGCAAACTGAAGCTGATGAAGTTGAAAAACAGGAAGGTTATGCCTCAAAATTCCTTGATCCAAATTCAGATTGGTTAAATGGAACAGTAGCTACGAATGACTTCTTTTTTAATGTTGTTCCAGGCGGTTATTGTATGAAAGGAAAATATTCTTTTATGCCTCCATTTTCATATATAGGTAATCCTTTTTTAGCTTACTATTGGACAAATACTAAGGATATAGACAAGGACTCTTATTTCTATAGATCTTTTAGTGGTATGCAAAATTATGTTGAACGAAATAACAACAAACATTCTCTTGAAAGAATGTCTGTTCGTCTTGTAAAAGATTAGTGCGTAAGTATGTCTGACTTTTGTTCTCCTTATGATTAAATCGAATCGTTTTTATGGCGTCAAAAATGTTGTTCTTTGACGTATAAACAATAACAATATGGAGAACATATAGTAAGATTGTTTAGTTGTAATTTTAAAAATCCTGGCCATCCTTGGCCAGGATTTTTTTTGTTTTGACATGTGTTGTAAACATATTTCTATTGAATCCAGAGAATAAAAATGAGCCTCAAGGGCTGTTCTTTCAGACAAATTTCATTTTTTATTTAAACGATTTTTTGTTCTCGCAGATATGACGGTATGAGTTTGTGATATAGTTTGTTAGTGATTCGTATTTATTAATATATTGTTTTGTTTGGATCACCGGTTGACTCACTGACCAGAAGAGCAGGTTTGGACATGAGAGAAAAAATGCACTATTTTTATGGCTGGAAAAATTCTGCTTCCAGCTACTAACCGAAGGCAATAAATAAAGAAACGGATGAGCCCCAACTCCGATAAAACCATTTTACTCGACACTCAGGAAACATTGAGCTATAATGCTCTGTTTAATGAGATGTATGCGGGTTTGTGTTTGTTTGCCGAACGCTTTCTGCTTGTTTCAGCCGATGGGGAAGATTTGGTTCAGGAAGTCTTTGTGAAGTTATGGGATAAGTTTGAAGATTTTGATGCTTTGAATGCCATAAAGGCTTACCTCTATCAATCCACACGAAATGCTTGTCTGAATCAAATTCGTCACGAAAAAGTAAAAAGAAAATACGAGGCTGAGCAAGTTCGCCAACTCGAATCAGAAAGCTTTTTTCTTCAGCAAGTTGTAGAAGAAGAGGGGCAGAGATTGATTGCACAATCTATTAGTGAACTGCCACCACAGTGTAGAAAAATACTAGAGCTGAGCATGCACGGTCTTAAAAATTCTGAGATTGCTGATGATTTGGGTATTTCGGTCAATTCTGTAAAAACTCAAAAGGCTATTGCCTATAAAACCCTCCGCATAAAACTTCAGAATGTCTTTGATATTGTGATGCTTATCAGTGGCTTGTAAATTTCTTGTTTTTTTTTAGTTTTTTTCTTCACCCCATTATTCAATTTAGGTGTTCTTATTAGACAAGAGGAAAAAATGGAAGAAATAAAAAAACATATCATACTCGCCGAATTATTAGCAAAAGAAGTTGCTGATAAGCTTTCTGATGATGAAAAGGAGGAACTGAATCTCTTTTTATCAGATGAGAGTCTAACGCAAGTGATTGCATCGGCTCGAAAATCGATTATCGATCAGGCGAGATTAAATCGCTATAAAGATTTCGATGTTGAGGCTGCCCGCCAAAAAATTGAATGGAAAATCAAGTTCCGTAAAAAAAATCGAAAAATCCGATTGATGAATTTTATTCGTTATGCGGCTGTTATTAGCTTGCCTATTGCCCTGGCATCATGGTTGATTTATACCACTGTATTTGTGAATGCACCACAAATTGCTCAGGCCCCTATCGAAATTAAACCGGGAGGTTCTAAGGCCATGCTATATCTCTCTGATGGTAGAAGTGTTGATTTGGAGCGGAAAAATGAAAGTCAGATTAAAGAAGCTGATGGCTCTCTGATTCTAAAAGACAGTACAGGACTTAACTATACCATTCAGGCTGCTGAAATTGTTGAAGAGAAAATTCAGGAAAATGTGGTGGTAACTCCCGCAGGAGGAGAATATCAGCTCACCTTGTCTGATGGGACTAAGGTTTGGATGAATGCACTTTCGGAGATTCGTTATCCTGTCAAGTTCACTGGCGATACGCGTCAAGTGGCTATTAAGGGTGAGGTCTTGTTCGATGTTGCCAAAAACAAGGAGAAACCCTTTTATGTGAATGTTGGTGATGTTGAAATCAAGGTGTTGGGAACCCAGTTTAATGTGATGGCTTATCCCGATGAGGAAAATATAGAGACCACATTGGTTGAAGGTTCTGTTCGTTTAATGGGTAAAAATCTGGATGGAAATCGAACTCAGGTTGATTTAAAACCCGGCCATAAGGCTGATTTTAACCGAATGTCTAAGTCTGTTGAAGTAAACACCGTAGATACCGATATCTATACGGCATGGAAAGATGGCAAGTTTGTGTTCGAAAGCGATAATTTAGAAGGTATCATGCGCAAAATGGAACGATGGTATAATGTGAAAGTCTTTTTTGAAAACCAGGAGATGAAAAATCATCGCTTTAGTGCCAGACTGAGTCGATACGGCAATATTGAGGATATCTTATATAAAATGGAGCAAACGACCCATGTGAAATTTATAATAAAGGATGACTATGTGATAGTCAGGAGGAGATAGGATGAAAAAAGTTTTACAAAAGCTTAAAATATTCTTGAGTATTAAGCGTTTGGAAGTATTAGAAAAACACTTTAATCACTTGGCTGTATGGTCATTTAATGCTTGAAAAATAAGCCAAAAATAAACCTAAAAAAAAACAGGAAATGCTGGAACATTTCCTGCTTGAATCAAATAAAGCATTCCATAAGGAATACAATGTTTAATCTAACCGAAACAAATTTATGAAAAAACTCGCTACGAGTCAAGTTTTTCCCCTGAGGGAGAAACTGAAACGAATGTTTAGAATTATGAAATTCACGTGGATTTTACTTTTGATTACAACACTTCAGTTGTCGGCAAGTGTTTATTCTCAGCAAACTAGCTTTAGTATTAGCTTTAAAGATGCCAGTTTGCAGGACTTGATGGATGAAATTAAAAAGAGCAGTGAATTTGATTTTATTTACTCTCAGGATGAAATTGAGGATGTCAGGATTAATGATGCCGATTTTAATGGTTCAGGTGTGGAAGAAATCCTGCAACGTTGCCTGGAAGGCACCAAAATCGATTATAAAATTGAGGATCGTGTGATTATTTTAATGCCGGCCAAACCTGCTCCGGTAAAATTAGAAGAGCAAGAAAATAAAAAAATTCATGGTCGTGTGACTGATGAAGAAGGTGTTTCATTACCAGGGGTTTCTGTTGTGGTTAAAGGTACAGCAATAGGATCAGCAACTGATATTGATGGGCACTACGAATTAAATCTTCCTGCTGATTCGAAAACTATTGTATTCTCATTTATTGGTATGACACCTCAAGAGGTTGCTTTCACTGGTCAAGCAATGATTAATGTTGAGTTGAAAGCTGATTCTGAGCAAATGGCTGAAGTGGTTGTAACCGGATACCAAACTATTTCGAAAGAACGAGCGACAGGTTCGTATGATAAAATAGATAAGGTTCAGATGAGTAAACCGACATCAAATGTTGCTGATCGATTGATTGGTACAGTTGTTGGCCTACACAAAAGGCAAGCTACTCAATACGATGATGAAGGTGGTTTGCAAATTCGTGGACAAACGAGTTTAGGTGCAGGTTCGAAACCCTTAATCGTTGTAGATGGTTTTGCTATTGAGGGCGATTTGGAATCCGTTAATCCTAACGATATAGAAAGTATTACGGTATTGAAAGATGCCGCAGCTTCTTCTATTTGGGGGGCTCGTTCGGCCAATGGTGTGATTGTTATCACAACAAAAAAGGCGACTAAGGGCGATGTGAAAGTTGAAGTTTCTTCATGGGTTAAATTCGAGAAAAAGTTTGATCTTGATTATGCCAATCCTGTTGCCTCGAGTTCTGAAGTTGTTGATTACGAACAGATGGGATTCAATACCAATTTTTTTGGAGGTTATTCAAGACCTATCGAGAATGATTTCTACGGAGTTCATGATGATTATAATGCCAATCAATATTATTCATCTGCAGTAATAGCGATGAATGAGCATCGTTTGGGTTTCCTTACCGAAGCAGACATGAATGCGACATTGGCTCAGCTGAGAAATTCGAACAACCAAAAGCAAATAGAGGATAATTTATTGGCTTCACCTTTTACTCAGCAACACAATGTAATTATTTCGGGTGGATCAGATAAAATCTCAAATACCCTTTCTCTTTTGTTCGAAAATGGGAACGATTATTTTAAAGGAAATGACAGAAAGAAGTACAATATTAATTACAGAAATTCTGTAGAATTAGCCGAATGGGTTGATTTCAATTTCTCGGGATCCTTTCAGTATAATAGCAGCAATAATAATGGTGTTAGTTTGGGAGATATTCAGGCGATGTCTCCTTACGATATGTTGTTGAACGCAGATGGTTCTTATAAAGATGTTCAACATGGCTTATACATGCCATTGATTGAGCGTTTTGTGAAGGATACGGGTTCTAAATTTCCTTATGCAAATTGGGGATATAACCCTATTCAGGAAATGAAAAGCAGAGATAGAAATAAAAAAAATATCAACTCTCGTATTCAAGCGGGTTTGAGATTTAAAATTATTGAAGGCTTAACATTAGATACGAAGTTTCAGTACGAACTTTTCAAAAAAGATTCGAAAGATGAATATTCTGAAGACTCTTACGAGGTGAGATATAATGTGAACAAGGGTACTGCCTGGAATATTGGTGATCCGAACAGTGTAGATCCTAACTTTCCCAAAGGTGGAATTCTTGATGGAAGTAATTCGGAAACACGTGCTTACAATGTAAGAAATCAGCTGAGTTTTGACAAGACTTTAGGAAAGCATGCTATCAATATGATTGCAGGTACTGAGATTTCGGAGCGAGTGAGTGAAGGGACTACTTTCGGTAGAAAATATGGTTATAATCCTGAGAGATTAACCTTTGAAGCATGGCCTCATGGATCTTCGGACCCAATGAACCCACTTAGTAATATGTTAGGGGTGGCGTCGACATGGTTACCACAGCCTTATACGGCTGACAGACTAAGTTACAATGTAGATAAATATTTTTCGATGTATGGTAATTTAGCTTACACCTACAAAGATAAATACACCTTCTCGGGAAGTTACCGAACAGATGCTTCAAACCTAATTTCATCTGATCCAAAGTCTCGTTATTCTCCATTTTGGTCAGTAGGTGCCGGATGGCAAATAACCAAAGAAGACTTTATGGCCGATCTTGGTTTTGTCGATCGATTGAATCTTCGTGTGACTTATGGTTTTAATGGAAATGTTGACAAATCGACTTCAGTGGATCCATTAATAGAGTATTGGGGGAACAATATCCGTACAGGTACAGCCAGGGGGATTATTTCCAACTATGGAAATCCATCATTGGGTTGGGAGAAAACCGGAACTTTTGATTTAGGTCTTGATTTTAGCCTTTTCCGTGGTAAATTATTTGGTAAGCTAGATTTGTACAATAAAAGAGGAGAAGACCTTATCTCAAAAGTGTCTATTCCTGCAGTTAATGGTACCGATTCACAAGCCATCAATGCGGTTGAAATGTACAACAGAGGTATAGAGATTAGTATTGGAACAAAGCTGCCTATCCAAGGTAATGATATCGTTTGGACAGGAAACTTAAACTTTGCATACAATAAGAATAAAATCACCAGCCTTTATAAGGATGATGCAACTTTAAATTATCGTATGTATGGCAATGGCTCAGGCTGGGAATATGTTGAAGGCTATAATGCCCACAGCGTATGGGGCATGAAGTATGGTGGCATGCATAATTTTGGATCGGAAGCAAATCCTGATATGCGACCTTCAATTGTATCAAGAGACGGCAGTCAGTATGTCGACTTTTCAGGTTGGGGACCAACATCTTTCAATAATAAAGATTTTGTGACCAATGAGGGAACTTATAACCCTCCACTTACCATGGGATTCTCCAATTTGATTAAGATTCATGATTTTGATCTGTCATTTATCATGACCGGATATTTTGGTCATATCTTTAAAAGAAAGGGTTTCAACTATCCTTCAATGGGACAAGGTAAGGGGAATATTAACGATTCTTATATGGAAGTTGTAAATGGTGATCCAAATAAAATTGTTCCAATTCCAATAGAAGGTTCTTCCAGTTATAGTAATTATAATTATTACATAAGCGACTTGGATTATCTGACTGTTAAAGCAGATAATATTAGAATCGAAGAGATTAATCTGACTTACCATATGCCTAAAAAAGCATTAAACAGAATTGGATTAAATGGATTGAGTTTTTATGCCCAGGCAAATAATGTTGGTGTGATTGCTTTCAACAAGTATAATCAAGATCCTGTATATGCCAAAGGTTCGATTAAGCCAGGGGTGAGTTATACATTTGGATGTAAGTTTAATTTCTAAAAATTTGAATTATGAAACGAGCCGTAAGCAAATTTTTTTCCCTAAAGAATAAGATTTGTTTAGGCGACTTCCATATGACAGTTGAAAAACAAATAATAATCATATGAACATTTTTAAAAATATATTATTAGGATCATTTCTTCTTTCATCTATTATGATGACAGGTTGCGATGATTTCCTCGAAGAAAGACCGTTTAAGTCAGAAGCTGTAGTGCCAAAGACCGTTGAGGACATGGAGTTGATACTTGCGGGCGCTTATCGTGCTGATGAAATGACGCATTACTTGTTGTTTTCTTCTGATGATGTGAAACCCAATGTTGATCTTTACAAGGGCTTAACCTCATTGTATCCCATACAGGATATACATGCAACTCTATGGGAACGCGAAGTGTCAGCCAAAAACTATCAAGATTATTTTTGGGTGTATCGCTACCAAAATGTATTCGGATCGAATATGGTTTTGAGCATTCTTCCAGGTTCCGTTGCAACAGAAGCTGAAAAGCAAAGATTAAAGTCACAGGCTTGTTTTAAGAGAGCGTACAATAACTTTCTACTTGTGAATTTATACGCTTTACCCTATAGTTCTGCTAATCTTCAGGAAGCAGGTATTCCTCTAAAGAAATCAACATCTTTTGATGAAGCTGTAGAAAGAGCTACCATTGAAGAGACATACCAGCTTATTGAAGAGGATATTACTGAAGCATTAAAACTGGATGTGGCACTTACCGATGCTATTGGATTCAATAGCCCCAATCGTGTAACGACGCCTGCAGTGTATGCTTTTGCAGCCCGATTTTATCTTGCCAAGCACGATTATAAAAATGCACAACTCTACGCTGAGAAAGCTCTTGACGAATATGGTGTTGATAAAATAAAAGATCTAAATAATTTTGGCTATTCATTGAATTCTCCTGAGCCTCGCAGTATTACCATTAATGGTCAAGAGGTTAACTATGAATTAAATTACCCAGCTAGTTATCAGAATTATGATCCAAGCTTCTGGACTGAAAGCTATTTTGATGCAACTGTGGAAGCAGACAATAACAACTGGAGATTCCCAAGTCAGGAATTAATGGCTACTTATGATTTGGATGGAAGCAAGGCCACTGACCTGAGATGGAAATACTTTTTTGTGGAGCACTATTCCTATATAACCGGATCGACTTATGATTATCCTGCCTATATGTTTGATACCTATATGACACATTCTGGTACTAATGTTCCTGAAATGTTGCTAATAAAGGCAGAATGTCAGGCTCGTTTGGGACAGTGGCAGGATGGTTTATCAACTGCAAATATTCTTAGAGCAAAGAGAATCGATCCTGCTGGGGTTATTGATTTGAGTGCGTCTTCTCAGGACGAGGCCATCAAGAAAATTCTTGAAGAACGCCGACGCGAAATGCCTATCACAATGAGATGGTATGATTTGAGACGTTACAACAACAATGATTATGCAGGTGATGATGTGGTGGTTACTAAAACATTCTTCCCATATACCGATTTGGATATTCAGGGAAATGAGCCATTAAAAACATATACTCTGGAGAAAAACGACAGAAGATATGCAGCTCCTATTCCTAATAGTGAAATTATTTCCAGTAATGGTGTAATTGAGCAAAATACATACTAATATTTTTGATACTCGCACGCTGGTTAAAGCGTGCGAGTATTTTTTTAATTGGGAAAGTACCTCCAATAAAAAAAACCTACTCTTTTCTTTCCTAATTCATCATGCTAACAGACCCTGCTATGTGTGACTTGGAATGCTCCTGCTTAAATTTTGAGGATTAATCACGGTGATTCAATCACCATAAACACCTACTAACATGCGATTATTGATCGGTTTATTGACCATAGCTGCCTTATTTTCGTGCAGCGAAAAGAACGAATTTACCCTGAGTGGAAACATTAAGGGTGTGAATACAGATAAAATTGTACTTGTTGCTTATGATAGGGCAAGTATGTCGGAGATAGGTATCGATACGGTTGAGGTAAAGAATGGGAACTTTAGCTTCAAGCAAAAATCATTAGAGACCTCCAATTACATGCTTAAGTTGCTCAATGCAAATGTAATGATGGGGGCTATCCTTGAAAATGGGACCATTAGTTTGTCGGCTGATATTAAAGATGCGAAACACAATTATATCCAAAAGATTAAACTTGATGGGGCGGTCAACCAGACATTATTCGACCAGTTTCTTAACATGAAAGAAGAAATACTGAAGCAAGATAAATATACAGCTTGTAAGGAAATAGCTGAAAAAATAAAGGCCACAGACTCGCACGATGAATATGAAGCATTAAGTGGGGAGTTGAACAAACTAGCTCCGGAACTTGAAAAAGAAGTAAAGACCGCTCAGTTAAAGTTAGTTCGCAATAATATTAACATGTATTTTGTTGCTCAGGTTTTCCCATTTATTAAGGACCTGGTTTCTGTTGAAGAGTTTAATGAATTGTATGCTCTTTTACCAGAGAATGCCAAGAGTGAAGATGGGGTGATACGAGTGAAAAAAGATTTTGAAGCCAAGGAGAGAATTCAGCCCGGAAAAGTAGCGCCCGATTTTACCTTAAAAACTCCTGAGGGAATCGAACTTTCTCTATCAAGTCTTAAGGGGAAAGTTGTTCTGGTAGATTTTTGGGCATCATGGTGTAAGCCTTGCCGTGCTTCATTCCCACATATGAAAGAATTGTATGCAAAATATCAGCCTAAAGGATTTGAAATCTTGGGTGTTACCAACGATTCCAACCACAAAGCCTGGAAAAAGGCAATAAAATCAGATGAGATTTCATGGTTGAATGTGGCTGATGAGTTTCCTGTAAAACATACGCCGGCGAGAGTGATCAGTGAATATGGCATGGATTATTTACCATCAACCGTATTGATTGATAAGGACGGTATTATCATTGCCAAGCTTTTACATGGTGATGAGCTGGATCAAAAGCTTAAAGAGATTTTTGGTTTTTAAAATATCGAACCACTTATGAGCTCGCGAGCTAATTTCTCAATTTCATATTAATAATCTGCGGCAATCAGCGTCATCTGCGGGAAACTCTTGAAAGCTGCAAAAAAAATACATCATATGAGATCTTTCACATTATTAAATATACTGATAGCCTTTTTATTTTCCTCTTGTACAGCACAAAGCCATGAGGGATACAGAGTAAAAGGAAACATTAAGGGCATGAAAGAAGGCAAAATAGTTGTTGCCTACTACAATAGAATAGACGATAAGCTGGTTAAAATTGATTCAGCTCAAATCGAGAATGGCATATTCGAGATGCAGGGGCTTGTCGAATCTCCCTTGCAGGCATTTGCTATGATTGAGCCTGCTAAATGTGGCTTTCAATTCTTTATTGAAAACAGTAGCATCAGTATTCAATCTGATATGGAGAAGGCTACATCAGATCAATGGGGACAAAAGTCTTTGTCAGTACAAATCACAGGATCGAAACTACAAGCCGAATCGGAACAATTCGAAATAATACAAGCGCCCATTATGGCTAAAATCAAGTCTATTTCAAAGGCCTACGATCAGGCCAGTGAGGCGTACCGTAATGCCAAAAAGAAGCATGCTGCCAAAGAGGAACTGAAAGCTCTGGAAGATAAAGCCTATGAAGTAAAAGAGAAGATGGAGCCTTTTTATGAAGAGATGCAGAACCTGGAGCAAAACTATATTGAACAGAATCCCAACTCATTTCTTGCCGCTTACTTCGTAAGTAACCGGGTTAGCAGTATCCCACTGGAAAAAGGCTTGCTTTATCATAGCAAATTCTCTCCCGAAGTGCAGACGAGTTACTTTGGAAAATTGGTGAAGAGTGAATTGGACAAATTGAAGGGGGGCTCTCCGGGAAGCAAAGCTTCAGCATTTACCACAGTAGATATCAAAGGGAAAACGCTGAGCTTATCCGATTTCAGAGGCCAATATGTCCTGATTGATTTTTGGGCAAGCTGGTGTAAGCCATGCCGTGCGGGTAATCCGCATTTGATCAAGCTCTATAAAAAATATCATACCAAAGGTGTTGAGTTTATTGGAATATCTGATGATGATAGCAATCCTAAAGCCTGGCACAAAGCGGTTGAGAAAGATAGCATTGGCATGTGGCGCCATGTATTAAGAGGTTTGAAGAGGGAAGGCGATTCATATAATAATGATATTACCGAAGGCTATGCGGTGCATTCTCTTCCGACTAAGATTCTTATTGATCCTAATGGTATCATTGTGGGTCGTTACGGTGGTGGCGGTGAAGATGATGAGGCCATGGATAGAAAATTCGAAGAGATATTTAAGAATAAATAAGATGTATTGGTTTTAATCCTGTCTCAAAGAGCCTCTCCTGATTATGATGGAGGGGCTCTTATGTTTTTATCTAAGTATACCCTTTTTTTAGGCTTGAAGTGCAGCGCACCGCGGTATTTAAAATATGAACTTGTCAATCAATTCCAAGATTCTCCCAAAAATCAAACAAATATTTCTCTGCATATTTGATATCGTTTTGTTTCAAGATCTTTAGATATTCTTCCTTAAAAGATTTCTTTTTGTGATGCTCTTCCTGATGTAAAATGTAATTCACCACTGCCTTTATTTGTGAATTGGAATGAGTGAAGCAGCCATATCCTTTTTGCCAACTAAAATTAAACCTGGAGAATTTATTTTCTTTAATCCATTTGTTTGAAGAAGTTTTGATTTGTTCAATAAGATCAGGAATAAGCTGATTGAGATTGTAGCCTATGAAAATATGAATATGATCGGGCATTGAATTAATGGCAAGTAGCTTATGGCCTTCTCCCTGAATAATACCGGTAATGTATTTTTCAAGATTTTCTTTCCAGGTTTTTCTAATGAGAGCATCACGGTTTTTTACTGCAAAAACCAGATGTAAGTAGCACTGCGTGTAGGTATTGGCCATTTTGTGTGTTTTCCTGTTAAATTACAAGAATTAATCGTACAAATCAAGGTGATGGCTTTGGTGCGCTGCACCTGATTTCAATGCTACTTTTGAATTGCTACAAATACTGTGGTGCTCTGCACCTTAATTTGCATTATTCTGATATTGTGGATTTTTAAATCAAGCAGCAGGGCTGCGCAGCATTTGTAGAACGTAATTGGTTTTATAAACCTAAGGTGCAGCGCACCGCGGTATTTAAAATATGAGCTTGTCAATCAATCCCAACATTCTACCCAAAATTAACATTCTTTAATATTATTTACGCATAGCTCTTTCACCCATAATTGTTTCTAAGGGTTCTTACTATATATAAATATAGAGGACAAGGTGGAAAGTTCCATTTTAAGTTTGATTCATTCTTGCCTAAGACTGTAATTATTGACAAACCCAAATTAACAAAACTAAAAGATGAGACAATTTAAACTAACACTAACATTTTTACTGATTCTTACAGTTTTTTTTGCCTGTAACAAAGCAAAAGAAACAAAATCCCCATTTGTTCTAAGTGGTACATTAGAAGGTATTACTGATGGTAAAATCATGCTATCTTCTTATTCAGAGCTTGGACCAAAGCAGGATTCGGCAATCATCAAAGAGGGGAAGTTTGTGATAAAAGGCGATTATCCTGTACCAACTCAAGCCTATTTGCAGGTTGCCGAAACCAGAGCCTATAGTATGATCTATGTTGAGAATGCTAAGATGACGCTTACCGGAAATGTGAATGATTTCCGAAATGCCAAAATTAGCGGAAGCAAAGCTCAGGACGAGTTTCAAATCTATAAGGGGCTTATGAAGGATATAGACGAGACGTCGGGCAAAATAATGGAAGAGTTCTACAAGCCTGAAATAAAAGATGCCAGAAAATTAGAACTTGAAAAGCAGCTTGAAGAATTAAATGTGAAGAAGGAGGCTGTAAACATGATGTACATAAAGCAAAATCCTACAGCTCATCATACTGCTGTTCTTGTATCTCAGCAGGTTTCAGGGAAGAGTGCTCTTGAGACAGAGAAAATCCTGAATAAGCTTGATCCGGAATTACAGAAAAACCAGATTATTGTCAGACTAAAAGGGAAACTTGCTCAGATGAAAGAAGTTGAGGTCGGGAGTGATAAAATGATGGCGAATGCCAGCAATGTATCCTATAAGGTCGATGCGAAGTTCAAGGGTGAAGACCTAAAGAATGTGATTTATTTAAGCGTATTCTCCAATAATAATATTTGTGCACTTCAAAAAGATGGTAACGTACAGATTCTAAATCCCAATGGAAAAGTCTTGAACAGTTTCAAGCCCGAACTAAAAGGAGCACCTTCTTCAATTGCTGTTGACAATTCCAGCAATATCTACATCATGTGCAGCTTACAGAAAAAAGTAAGCAAAAAGGTAAGAGGAAAATCTTATGACCGCATGGTTCCTATGGGAGTTGAATGCTCGGTTTTCACTTCAAAAGGAGAACTAACAAATAATTTCACATTAACTGGTTTAATTACGGCTACCGGAGCAAGAGTGGTTGATAACAACTTAATTGTTTCAGATTTCCAGAATAAGAGAATCGCCATGTTCGATAGAAAGACCGGAAAAGCAGGCTCAACTATTGAAGATATGCGTCCTTGTTGTGGCATTCTTGATTTCTCGGTGAATGCTAAAAAGGAAATTTTGGTTGCCAACCTGGGAGCCTTCAGAGTTCAGGGATTCGACTTCACTGGTAAAAACCTGGTTGCTTTTGGTCAGCGTGGTAAATCACTTAACGACTTTCACGGCTGTTGTAATCCGGTAAGTGTTGCCAGTTTATCTAATGGGGCTATTGTTACCGTAGAGAAAGATCCTACCCGAATTAAAATTTATAGCAAAGAGGGAGCTAAGCAAATTGCGGGCATCGAGGAATTGGTAACGGGTTGTTCTTTCATTCCTATGATTGTTGACAGCAAAGACAATCTCTACCTGGCTTCAGGTAAAAAAGGGATGGTTAAATGTGTTTCGATTAATTAAAATAAGGGATTTGAAACGAAGCATGATAGCCTCTAAAGCTCCATGGTTCGTTTTATAGCTTAAAAGTGAAATCAAATTATAAACAGATGAAAGTAGTCGTAAAAATAGGCGTGGTTTTATCCTTGTACCTGGGCATATTTACCTCCTGTGTCGATAAGAAAATACAGGAAACAGAAGTCAGATTTGAAGAAACGGCTTTCAGGCCTTGTTGTGGTGAACCATCCGGTGTTGAGAAGCCATTAAGCATACATCTGGCAGTGAACGATACCTATTGTAAAAAAACGGCATGTGCCTGTATCCATGATATTGCCTCGAGGGACTATCAGGAGCTTCAAACTCAATTAAAAAAAGGCTTTAATATTGATCTGCAACTGACGTATTATATAGAATCTTACGAAATGGAAGATCAAATAAAAGTCAAAACCCACGACGGCCTTATTTGCAAACCATGGACGGCATTTATGCTTAGTCAGGAACATAAAATCGAGTATAAAAGAATTGTAGATGTACTTGACGTGTATGACAATCAGTGGTTGAATGGTGTGTTCCTTGTTAATAAAAATTCATCTTTAAAATCCATCTCTGACATAGGGGGCAAGACCCTGGTTGCCGGACAGGAAGATGCCTATGAAAAATACCATTCTCCTTTAAATTTACTAGACAGTATCGGTGTGAAACCGGGAATAGTTTACCATAAAGCCAGTTGTTTGGAATGTTTAAATGAGCTAATGGATCATAAGGCTGAAGTCGCCCTGGTTTCTGATTATGTGATGAGTGCCAGTTGTGCGGTAGATGTCGCAAGTGAAGATGATTTTCGAATTATTGGGGAAACTGAAAAAATGCCATTGTGTTCTGTCATTCTGGATATGAACAAAATATCCAAAGCTGATGCAATGCGTTTTCAAAATGCCTTATTAGCACTTTCAAAAGAGAAATCACCCGAAGGGATGTTGAGTAATGGTTTTGTGAAACCAGCCAGTTGGCAACCGAAACCTTATTTGATAAAATAATATTAACCACAGATTACACAGATTAACACAAATTATATTGAGATTTTAAATATAACTGGTGTTTGTTATAATAGCGTAACGAGTTAGCATACATGACTAACTGCTTTGTACTAATTACTGTGTATTAACGACTATAAAAATGAAACAAGATAGACGTAGTTTTCTGCGAAAAGCCGGTCAAGCTACCTGTGCATTGGCACTCGGAGGAATCGCTTACCGGGTGATCGGTCAGCATATGAATGAGGATACTGCTGGTCCCAGATCGAGATATGTCTGGCAAATCGATCCCGCAAAATGTACCAATTGCGGGAAATGCGAAACAGCTTGTGTGCGTACCCCATCAGCAGTTAAGGCAGTAAACGATCAGAAAAAATGTTCCTGTTGTGTGGTTTGTCACGGTCACATCTCAGATAATAAGATTGCATGCAATCAAAATGTAAATGATGGCGAGAAAATATGCCCATTTGATGCCGTTTCCCGAAGAAATTTCTCAGGTGAGAAAGATGGTTATTTCATTTATGATATCGATCACGATAAGTGTACCGGCTGTGGTAAATGTGCGAAGGCTTGCAACGATAAGGGGACAAAATCCATGTTTCTGATCATTCGACCTGATTTGTGTTTGACATGCAATGCCTGTGACATCGCAAGCACATGTCCTGAGGGAGCCATCGATCGACTTTATATGGGACCCGAGGATGATTTTAGAGGCATTTACGAACTGGAAAACCCAGCTAACCAAATGATGGACGACTATGGAGCTTAAGAGGAGAGGGATGAATATTAAATTGTTGCTTGTCGTTGGATTTTTTCTGATGTCACTTTTAAATTCTATATCAGTTAAAGCAGATATGAGTACCCCAAATGGGAGTACTATCGAAAACAATTACCAAAGCGGAGATGATTTAAACCGAGGAAACATCAAGCAGTATAAGGAGAACTATATTCCGAAAGAGTATTTTCCAACACCGGAATATATGGTCTTTGTCGATCTGGGTGTATTACTTTTATTACTCCTGATTGGATTATTCTTTGTGTTGAAAAGGAAATCACAGCGAGCCTTAACAGTCATGGGTATCATCACCTTTGCTTACCTGGGATTTATCCGTGGGGGCTGTGTTTGCCCTGTTGGTGCAATTTCTAATACGACTATGGGTTTGATAAGTCCTGACCGGGTAGGATTGGCGAGTGTAATCATCTTTTTGGTTCCATTGATTATAGCTTTGATTGCGGGTCGGGTATTCTGTTCATCGGGATGTCCACTGGGAGCAGTGCAGACTATGGTACAAAAGACGAAGAAAACCATCAAGCTGCCTCGCAAACTGAATATGGCCTTAAAATTTGTACCGGTGTTGATGTTGATCGGTACAGTTTATTATGCCATAGAAAGCTCATGCTTCTTTGTTTGTCAGCTGGAGCCCTATAAGGTAATCTTTTTTACAGGTCAGACCTGGTTCGAACAAGCTCTGGCCTTTATTATAGGACAGCCTATGGAGGCAAAACTCCTGATTGCTTTTGGCTTTGGAACCTGGATTTACCTGATTGCAGTTCTTGTTTTGGGCTATTGGGTGCCTCGACCATTTTGCCGTTTCCTTTGTCCTTACGGCGTGTTATTGGGAGTGATTTCATATTTCTCATTCAAACCACGTCATATAAAAGAAGACAATTGTGTGCATTGCGGGATGTGTGAAAAAGCCTGCCCAACTCAAGCCATCACGATTGATAGAAAAACGAAGTATGCTTACCTGTCCAATTACGATTGTATACAATGTAACCGTTGTAATGTGAGTTGTAAGAAGGATGCTATCCGATAGCTATAGTATTAAATAAAAATGGTGTTATGTGAATTTAGTGGCTTTAAGTAGTTTTTGTTGTTGCTCAGTTTATTAACGTGATATCTATAGTTGAACCACCTTCGGGGTTCTATACTTAAGCTTATCACACCCCGCATTGTATGCGGGGTTATTCAGATTAAATCCCTTCAGGATTTGTTCACGAACAAAACCACGAAGTGGTTTAAGTTGAATAACCACGGGTGGAACCCGTGGTATTAACAGTATCTGAGTAGAACCCCGAAGGTGGTTCAACTTATAAAAAGAATTATCTACTAATAACATGCTTAATAAGCTTGCGTAAGGCGAAGCCCTCACCGTAGGTAATAAATCAAATAGAACAATTAAAAATATTGTTAACGAGTAACACTAGCTTACTCATAAAAATAGAGTCAATGAAAAAAATAATTTTATCTCTAGTCGCATTATTTGTTTTTGGGAACGTATTCTCACAAGGCATTCAGTTCGAACATGGAACTTTAGACGAGGCTTTGGCCAAAGCCAAAAAAGAAAATAAAGTCGTGTTTATGGATTGTTATACCACATGGTGTGGCCCCTGTAAGTATTTGGCAAAGAAAGTTTTTACGCAAAAAGAAGTGGGTGATTTCTTTAATAAGAATTTCGTGAATGTGAAAATGGATATGGAGTCGGAAGAGGGCAAGCCCTTATTGAAGAAATACCAGGTTTCAGCATTCCCTACTTTATTGTGGTTGGATGCCGATGGCAATATTCAGCACAAAACGATGGGAGCTGGCGATGCTAATTCTTTGATCGCAACAGCGACCTTAGCTTCAGATCCGGAGAACAACTGGAGTGCTTTGAATAAGCGATTCAAAAAGGGTGATCGCAGTTCTGAATTCATGCAAAAGTATATCATGACTTCTGCAAAAGCAGGTATTGATGTTAAAGAAGCTATCGACATCTATTTTTCAAGCAAGAAACAAGCAGACTTGATTAATGCTAAAGATTTTGAGCTAATTGGCAGTACAATTAAATCTTCTTCAAATCCTATTTTTCTCTTTGTATTGAAAAATAAGGCTAAGTTTTATGCTGTGGCAGATCAGGCACAGGTAGATCAGTTTCTGGAGTATACCATGATGGGAGAATTGGGACAATTGGCTCGTAAAGGCGACATGGAAGCCTTTAATCTTAAGAAGAAAGAACTCGTTGCACTCGACAAAGAAGTGGGAACTAAGGTGGTTGCATTTATGGATATGAACATGCTGAGAAGAGATCCTGATCAGAAAAAGTTTTATCAGGCAATGGCTGATTATGCCGTGAAGTACGATTTTGACAATTCAGAGAATTTGAATCGTTATGCATGGAGCATTGCCGAAGCTAAAGAAGATCTTGGTAAAGAACTTGTAAACACAGCTCTTAAGATGGCAAAACGTTCGGTTGAACTGGATGCTAATTTTGCAAACATCGATACCTACGCCTTTTTATTGAATAAAGCAGGGCAAAAAGAAAATGCTAAAATTCAAGCTGAAAAATCAGTGAAACTTGCTCCTGAAGATCAAAAGAAAGACCTGTGGGCAGTGAAATTTCTTAAAGGAGAAGAAAACTAATCATTAAAAAAAATAACGCCTTGTTTTTGATCTAAATGCAGGCTAATTCATAGAAACTGCAGACAAGAGGCGATAAGCTTTACGTCTGCAGTTTTTTTGTTTTATGATATGGTTCCTAATTGCGAGTGTTTAAATGTATAACAGGTTGATATATTGGTTTTTTAAATACTGTTTTCACTTTATTCTGTTTCTTTCTTTAATTTCTTATTGACAACTTGATATTCTAACTTTGTTTTTATTATTTTCGAAAAATAATTGAGGGGTTTATTTTCTGCCTTTCAATTGGACACAAAATACTTTAACTAACAGATTTACTTATAATACGACAATGGCTAAAATGAAAGCTCTAGTGAAATCCAAAGCTGAAAAAGGCTTATGGATGGAAGAAGTCGATGTTCCTAAAGTAGGAGTTAACGATGTTCTTGTAAAAATTAGAAAAACTGCTATTTGCGGTACCGATTTACATATTTATAAGTGGGATGAATGGGCTCAAAACACCATCAAACCCGGAATGATTATTGGTCATGAGTATGTAGGAGAGGTTGTTGAAATGGGAGCTGGTGTAACTGGTTTTAAAGTTGGCGATCGAGTGACTGGTGAAGGACATATTGCATGTGGACACTGTAGAAACTGTCGTAGAGGACGCAAGCATGTGTGTGAAAATACAGTAGGTATTGGTGTCAATATCGACGGAATTTTTGCTGAGTACGCTGCTATCCCTTTTACGAACCTGATGAAGATGAGCGATCAGATTGAGGACGAATTGTTAGCAATCATGGATCCTTTTGGAAATGCAACTCACACAGCTCTTTCTTTCTCTTTAATTGGTGAAGATGTACTTGTTACAGGTGCCGGACTTATTGGGTCTATGGCTGTGGCAATTGCGAAATTCGCTGGTGCGCGTTACGTTGTGGCTACTGAAACCAATCCTTACAGAATTGAGTTAGCTAAGAAGATGGGTGCAACACGTGTTGTCAATCCAATGGAAGAAAGTCTTGATGATGTGATCAAGGATCTTGGTATGATTGGCTTTGATATCGGGTTGGAGTGTTCAGGTGCCCCTGCAGCTTTCAACGATATGGTTTCTCATATGTATAACTCAGGTAAAATCTCATTATTGGGTATTCTACCTTCTCAAACTCAGGTAAACTGGAGTGATATCATTTTCAAAGGACTTCAGTTGAAAGGTATTTATGGCCGTGAGATGTACGAAACATGGTATCAAATGGAGCAAATGTTGATGAGTGGATTGGATCTTTCTCCAATGATCTCTCACCGATTTGATGCTGCTGATTTCCAGAAAGGTTTCGACATTATGGAAGAAGGCAATTGTGGAAAAGTCATTTTGAATTGGGAATAAAACCAATCTTAATATATCATTTAAAAGCTCAGCTAATCGCTGAGCTTTTTTTTTTGAATCCCCTCTGGAGAGGGTCCCGAAAGCTTTCGGGAAAAGGGGAGTGTCTTTCTTGTCTCCCGCGGAAAACGCTGATGATCGCAGAAGCAAGATATTGTTGCCGTCATGCTCTGACTATAGGCAAGCTGTATATGTCAGGGTATGACTAAAAACAAGTGGACTTGCAGTTTACTCCCTTACATTTGTTCAACCACCTCGCCCTTATAAAATTTCTCCTCCTCCCTTTGACTCCTCCCGATAGTTATCGGGACAGGGAACGAGGAGGAGAAAGGCTTGTAAGTTTTTTAAGCTTGATATACCATCTGATTTAGATCTGGTCAACAGTTTCCCCTCCTTACTTTTAAGGAGGGGTGGATCATTTGGCGAGGTACGAGTAAAATGAGACGGGGTGGTCCTAAACGCCCGTATCCAATTCCCCCTAAGTAGATGCGTTCTATTTTTACATGCCATTATTCACTTTCCTATGCAAAACATATTATTTGTTGCCTGATTTTCATAAATTTAGTAAGCATAAATTTTGGCCTTGCATGAGAAGTGAGGCTATTGAAATAAAAGAAAGGAGATACAGATCAACATGGACTCAAACGCAATGAATAAATTCGAATTTCTTTTGGGGAGTTGGAATTTAGAGTATCGAATCCCAAAAAGTATTTTCAGCGAAGCAGGTGAAGACACAGGAATGGGTTCATTTAAAAAGAGCACTAAATGACAAATACGTTTTATTTGAATATTCAACTAAATCGGGAGGCGAGGCAAAAGGTATTTTGCCTGGGATGATAAAATCGAGGTGTATAGATATTGGTGGTTCGAAAATTCTGGTAATTATTCAACAGCGACTTGTAATTTTATCAATGATGAAGTTATTGCGATGAACTGGCATGATTCTATACTGGTACAGACTTTTGTTAAGGATGGACCAGATATAGTCATCTTGAAAATGGAATATCCGTCTGTAAAAGGCGGACATGAACTCGTATTAGAAGTACTATTCACCAGAAGAGATCTTTAATAGAATGATTTTAAAAAATACAAACACTGCATAATCATCTGTAAAAATAATAGCCCTGGCAGTGGTGTTTAAGAGTCTTGTAGCTGCTTTTATATTCTTGTAAATGACAGGGAAGAAGCCTGTAACCGACTGAACCGAACCAATGGAGCTCATGAGCTTTTGCGAAACCTAACAAAGTGGCGCTCGACGAAGCCAATAATCGGCAACTATTCATAGTGCAACACGTTACCGCCAATTTTAATTGAACGAAAATCATAATAAGTATGGAAAAGACAATGAATCAAAAATTCAAGTTTCCAGTCGGTTATGAAAAGTTTAATAAAAAGCAACTTTTTAATTTCCAGTTGAATCGACCCTATTCTTTTGGATACGCCAGAATTGATGATCTGAAAGAAGTCGGTACAAGAATTAACTCTTTCAAAGACTGGAAAAGAGAAATGCTTAAACTTGCAGAAAAAGCAATTTCTGAAGAAAGAGGTATGAATGCAACTTTTTATTACAGAGCAGCTGAATTCTACACTAAATCAAACGACCCAGAAAAAAACAGACTGTACAGTAAGTTTATCGAAATGTTTTATAAAACTTTTAAAGACGATGGAATTGAAAAACATCAGGTTCCTTATGAAAATGCTTTTTTATCAGCTTTAAAAATGCCCGCACCAAATAAAAAGAAAGGCACTATAGTTATCCACGGTGGTTTTGACTCCTTTATTGAAGAATTTTACTCAATGATGAATTATTTTTCGAATTGTGGATACGAAGTTATCGGATTTGAAGGACCAGGACAAGGAGCCACATTAAGAAAATATGACATTCCAATAAGCATTGAATGGGAGAAACCTACGAAAGCAATTCTGGATTATTTTCAACTTGAAGACATAACAATGATTGGTATTTCTATGGGAGGCTGGTTGTGTTTACGAGCTGCTGCCTTTGAGAACAGAATAAAACGTGTAATTGCAACAGGCCATGCAATCGACTATATGAAAAGTATGCCACCAATATTACGCAAGATTCACCTATGGTGTTTGAGTCATTGGCCAGAATTTATGAATCGAATGGCCGTTCTGAAATTCGAAAAAAGAGATGGTATGGCATCTTGGGTGGTTGACCATCTAAAGTTCATTACCAAGAAAACTAAACCTCTAGAAGCATTAGATTTATACCTGCAATTGAATGAAGAGAATATGCATTCAGAACTTGTAAAGCAAGATGTTTTAGTTTTAACAAGTAGAAAGGACCATTTTATTCCGTTTAAAATGCACAAAATGCAATTAAAAGCTTTAGTGAATGCGAAATCTGTTACTGGAATAGTATTTACAAAAAAAGAAAAAGCTGAGAATCATTGTCAGATTGGAAATGTAAAATTAGCTCTTGAAACGATGACTGAATGGATTGAACGCAAATAAAAAACTGGCGGTGACATATGCTATGAAAAATTGCCCTTATAGTAGCTTATTCACGGCTTGTAGCCCGCTTTGAGATCCTTGTAAATGACAGGAATAAAGCCCGCAACCGACTGCAAGGAGCTCATGAGCTTTTGCGAACCGTAACAACATGGAGCTCGACGAAGTCAATAATCGGCTCCTGTTCTTATACTAATCCTTACCCAAACCCGAGCCGTTTGGGATTTTTTTTGCCCCATCATTTTTTAATTCCCCTCTGGAGATGGTTCCGAAACCCATCGAGATGCGATACAGATGCCAGTTCTGACTGTGAATAATTGTTATGCGTTTAAGGATAACGGTAATGTAAATCAAGAAGCGTCTACATATACAAATTAGTTTCTCCTCCTTTCCCGAAAGCTTTCGGGATAAGGAGGAGTGCCTGATCCCGTCCCGACATTTCGGGATTGGGAGAAGGCGAGGTGGTTTGTTATCAACAATTGTTTTGATATAAACAGTTAGGTGCGCTGCACCCCTTTATTTTCTTGACGCTATTAAAAATGATTTGATATACATCTAGAAATATTTTAATCATAATCAATCTTCAGTTCCGAGACATCGGAAGCTTCTGTTTTTTTGTCTTAAAGCAATAAACTTTATCGAAGCAAGCGTAAAAAAGATGTAAAATCATAAAATCCTATTATGCAAAGGTTTGCAAAATTAATAGTGGGAAATTTTATACTTTAGAGTGAAAAATCTCACTATATTTACATGACAGACCACGCGATAAACTACGACTTGAGAATTTAGGGGGAACTAAATTTTTCAATTTTTTTTTTTGAGATTACCTGATAAACAACCATAAAAAAAAGAAAAATGCACGCATGTGGACAGCCCTTGGCTGAATTGAATTACGAGGCACAAGTTTTTATTAACTTGTACCAATCCCTGGGAGAGAGGGCGGAGAACTTTCTGCCCGACAGGATTTTTGATAGCCTGACTCATTTTGTTAGGCTTTGTTATGAAGAGTCGGACGACCTTGTGAAGCAGCAGTTGGAGATCAATAAGCGATTATTGGACCTGAAGGAGGCTATTCCCGGCTATGTGGACGTTTCCCTGATGATTTTCCCTCACGAAAATTCGAAGGCTTTCGAATACTCTGCCCGTCGACAATCTTTCGTCAAGCGGATCAACCACTTGATGGATATTGAGGCTGTGGATGATAAGGAGAAGACCCAATTGAACCATGTGTTGAATGCGCCTGACTTTTCTGTTGGAACCCCTCCGGTAAGCCAGCATCTGATTAATTTCCTGTACAAGATATTGTTAGGCGATAAGGTGCGTGAATTGCGCAAATTCAGAGACGTGATTGGTGTAAATGGTTACATCGAAGAAGCCCAGTGGAATTACCTTTTAGATGTGCTGGACCAGATGGTCGTGCAAAGTACCCACTATACCACAGGTAAAGAGAAGGAGCATTTTCTGACCCGAACCGAATCGACCGTTAATTTTAAGGGATTGAATGGTTTTATCCGCACCCTGGTTTCCGGGACTGCTGATACGGCTATCAAACTGATTCGCGAGGAGATTTTTCAATCTGAAATTGTTCGCGTCATTGAATTTACCGATCCCGATGAGGTATACGAGCAGATCAGTGAGGATACCACCAGTATCTTTATTGTGAAAATGAAGAACATGCGTCGCAACCCCCTTAACGACTTTAAGTGGTTTCCTCTGCTTACACGTATGATTTTTGTGGATTGCTCACCGGAATCCATTGCTTCCAATACCTGCCTGGTGTTCTCGTTTCACAACGAAGTGATTAATATCTTAAATAAGGTGCATACCAAGAAATTGGGGGCACCCGCCAATACGCAGATGAACCTGCGTCTGATTCTGGACAAGGTGAACTCCCGTAATTTGGAAAAATTTCGTTTGGCAGGTGAGGCTAAAATCAAAGACTACGAAGAGGAACTGGCGAAATTGAAGTCAGAACAACTGGCTGAACCGGAGAATCCGGATCAGGATATGATCCTTTATAAGTTCGATGAGTTTGCCCGTCAGATTATCATCGATAAATATATTCTGTCGAAGCTGGTGGCTTTTATCTCTTTTATCGAGAACATAAAAGACCCTGCCAAGCATTCGCAGACCAATACCCTATTGCTTCAGGAGTTTGAGACTCGCATGAAGGAGTATTTCTATGGCAATAGCCCTGATTTGCATCTGGCTACCGTTGTAGAAGGTGGGGGCCGTAATCAGATCAAATCCTATGGGGAATATCTGTTGGGGCGTAAGCCTAAGAAATTAAAGAAAGATGTTGTGGACCGATGTCGGGTGATCCTGGATATTATTCCCGACAGCTACCAGCGTACCCTTCAGAATCATTTTCACAAGAACTTTGGTATCAACCTCTTTCTTGAAAAGTACAAGGCACATTTGACCAAGGTCGAGAATGAGGCCGATAATAAGGGGCGTTTTCGTAATCTCCTGATTGATTTGGGGATTGAAGCGAAGTACGCCCAAAAAAGCGAAGAGGAACAGCAGATTATCAAGGAATTTATTTCCGGCTTGGGTAATTTGGAAAGAACCTCCATTTCGGACGATGTTCAGATGATTATTCGTGATCTGGTACTGAATCGTGATACCCCAAAACCTTTTATTTTCCTCAACCAGCAGGCTGCATGGGAGTATAAGGATCTGTTTCCTATCGAGCTGTTCGATATGAACTCTTTCGATATCGATATTGAATTGGATGAGCAGGGCAGAATTGATTACGAGCGTTTCCTGACCAAGTTGCAACGCATTAAGAGTTCGTTCCAGTTGTTTGACGAAACCGGAAGCTTGTGGGATCGCTTCTGTGCCAATTCGACCATTCTGATTAACGATCCGTCTAATCCAACAGGTTATACCGATTTTAATAATGTGGCGCTGATTAAATTCCTGAAATTCATTAGCAATACCCAGTTTACCCTCTTCCTTGATGAGGCCTATAACGATTCAGTGAAGATTGATGATCCGGAAGAGCCAAAATGGCGAACCATTTCCTCTTACATCATCAATAATATAGCGAGTTATGCCCGTATTTCTATGGTGGCTTCCATTTCGACCACCAAGAACCTTGGAGCAACCGGCGACCGTTTGGGTGCTTTGGCCACAACCGATGCTCAAAAGGACCTGATTGCCTATGTTCGCAAACAAACCGATAGCAGCAATGGGAATTCCAACTCCCTTTTTATGCTTGTGAATATTTTGGAGGTGGCTCAGCAAGCCAAGCGTATCAAGGGCCAAATGGAGGAGTCTTTACCAAAGGATGCTTCCCGTCATAAGGTGAAGCAGAAGTTGGAGAATTTTATCAAGTCGGAAATCAAACGAAATGTACCGACCACCATTACCGGTATTAGTGATTCGGTTCAACGGGAGTCCCTATTTGTGGGGAGTCCTCTGCATATCTTCCTCCTGGATGAGCTGGTATCTCTGGATAAACTGGATGTACTGGAGCTACCTGATGATTTCAAGTACAAGGGTGAAGCTTTCTTTAGCTACTACCAAAAACATATTGTTACGGAGCTGAACCTGTTCCGCGTGAACCGGATTTTCCGTAGCGAGTCTATTAAGCGCTTAAACCTGGCTAAAAAGGTGGCAGCCGATATTATTGAAGAGGAAAAGCTGACAGATGTGGGCTTCCTGAGTTCCGAAGGGGCTTACCTGTTTAATATGACGCTGAATGGCTATTCTTCTTACCATGACCTGGAATTGTTTACACAGGAAATGGCAGCTCAGCGTGGGATTGCAGCGATACCCTACAAAACCGGTATTGTTCGCTTCTCATTGGGTGACTATGTGGAAGGCACACACGCCAGCTACAAGACCTATACCACCGAACTGGAGAACGCTTTCAGGGTATTTATCGGCAGTTGGATTCGTTTTAACGAATTGAAGGGTGAGAATGGGGCGCTACAGACTGAGGAGGTGTTGAAGCAATTGTTCAATACTTATTCTGATAGAGCGTTTATCGATTCTGTTCTGCAGGATTTCAACCAGATTAAAGATCTGGAGAAGCGAACCAATCAGTCTCTTAAGATCAACACGATTAAGACCATGTATCATGCTTTCCCTAATGTTTGCGGGGTGAGTATCAATTCTATCGGGGATTCTACCAATGCGGTTATCGAATTCTACGAGAATGTAGGCGAGTGCCGTAATTTACTTGAGTTCCTGCAAAGTCAGGCTTTTTCTAAGGTGTATGAAAACCTCTTGCCTCAGATTTCCAAAAAGGTAACAGCAATCAAGCACCTGGACATCAACGAAGTGATTGCCCGTTATGGCAAGCCAACCATTCTGAAGTATGTGAACAGCAAGTTGGAATTCCAGCCGAATGCACATCTGCTGGATGGACCGGATGAGAAATTGATCATGACTGAGATCCTGATCGAAATGGAGCGCATTCTATTTTCCGACTCAAAGGTTAAGATGCTTGTGTTGAAGGCCAATGAGAAAGATCCATCGGGTGATTTGGCGAAGCTGGAAGGTTACAATACCATTCTTCGCAAATACATTCGTGAGATCTTCCTGCATTTCAACCTGCCATTTGAGAAGGAACTTGTGGAGCCGTCGGTGGAGCAATTGTTTGTGAAGGCTGTGGGGCAATTCGAAGAGATTTCGGGCAAAAAACTCGAAGCTGTGAACCAGCAATTGTTGATACAGGAAATTTTACAGCGATTCTCCCATGAAAAGGAAGTCAATGCGAATAGCCACAAGGATCAAATCCTTGGATTCCTCTTGTCAGGCATGGAAAAGCTGTTGGCAAAAGCTGGGACTTGTACGGCTGATAAGCTCTTAAAGCTTTACCTGGTGAAAGAGGATGCTGCTTTGTTGAAGAATATTTCCGACTCAGCAGGACGTTTGTTTCACAGACTGGAAGTACATGATGAACCGGATACCCGCTTGTATGCAGAGGGGCTGATTTCTAATGAAGTGAATACTTTATTGGAACAGGTTCTGGTGCGTAGCAGGTATAAGGTTTCTGAAGAGCATATTGACTATGAAGCCCGGAAGATTGCTTTGTTTCTGACCGATGCCATGAATCAAACCCGAAATACGCAGTATTATAACAAGTTCAACCATATCCTGATCAAACTCCTGAGTTTGGAATACAAGCGTCAGAATTCCTCTTTGAATGAGATGATTCAGCACGGCTTTACCTTGTACCAGGATTTCGAGATGGAGAACAAGATTCTCGATAGCCATGAAGATGGGAAACTGAGCTGGATTAATGAGGTGATGACCAAGTGTGGTGTGATTGCGGCAGAACAACCTGTGCAAACCCACACCCGAATGAATACCGATGCTAAGAAAAGGGAGTACCCTTTCCATAAGATTGACCAGGTAAGCAATGGAGAGGCTATGACTGAAACGGTAGGCGAACAATCGCCCCGTGAGTTCATCAAGAATATGTCAACACGTCCTTCTTCCGACTTTTTTGGAAGCCGTATGGCCAAATTTATTGGCAATATGGATACCGATGATTACCGTTGCCGGATTGTGAAAGGCGGTTTGGTGAATGAGTTGTATATCTTCCAGAAATCGTACATGAAGTACCTGGCCGATAACTACCGCTTGATACAGCCCAAAGCCGTTTCGCTGAAAGAGGCTAAGAATTTTGTACCTGATATTGTCTTGTTTTTGGGAGCGCCTGAAAAGGTCATCTCCTATCCACAAATCGGTTATTTCGATTTAAATGGGCCAAATGGGAACATCAAAACCATTGTAACCCCTTTGAAAAAGTCGGTGGATTATTTTGGGAATGTGAAGAAGCCAAGACTAACCATGCTGAACGAGAAAGTGAAGGAGATGGGCGGCGCCCCGGTACACGGTTCGTTCTTTGTAATCGAAGGTGACGATGGTAGCTTATTCGGTCTGCTGATTAGTGGTGACAGTGGGGTAGGTAAGTCTGAGATGCTGGCAGCTATGATGCTGAAGTGGCTCAAGAAAGACCTGCCGGGAATTCGATCCATTAAATTGGTCGCCGGCGACATGCTTCACCTTTTCCCTGATACCAATGGGAATCTGTATGGGGTAGGAACCGAGTTGGGCGATTTCTCAAGGGTAACCGATTTTGATCCGGAGTACATCCGTCAATATCGACCTTTGTTTGAGAGCAGTGCAGACTCCAATGTGGAGGATTTGAACTCACGTAGTACGATTTCAGGTTTCTGCGATATCAGTATGCCATATAAGGTTGATATTGTGCTTACGGCTCATAACTATTCGAAGAATGAGGCGGGTATCACGAAGTATTCCAATGCCGAGAACTTTATGCTTTACCGTGATGGTCATGGTGAACGTAAGGAGAAAGCAACCAGTTCGGATCATCCTCATTTCCAGAGAACGCTGTTGCGTTATACTGCTGATAAAAATATTGTGGAGGTATTGGATCAGCATGGCAACTATTTGGATGATGTATTGGATTGGGAAAAGGATCACAAAACGGCAAAGCATTACCTGGCTTCCTCTTACAAATTAATTGAGAAGATTGATTTGGAGGAGATTGTGAATAAAATCTTTGTTGGAAAAGAATTCTCCAGAGATGGAAATCAATACGAGATAAAGGGTGTGCGTTTCGATATCATTAAGAACCGCTTCGTCGTTACTGCAAATGGTACGGCAGATGCTGATGAAATCAGATTCAATCTCGATAAGATTTTCTTTGGTTCAATCTTTAATGCGATGGCCAGTACGCCGGGTGGAAATCCATTTATCCACGAGGATGGCGAACTGGAGATGCGAAAGAACCTGATTGAAATACTGAAAGGCGGAAAAGCCGGAAAGGGGAAAGGCAAGAACATTCAATGTGCCATTCTTTCAACCGAGTTGGGCAAGAAAGGGAAGGAGATTTCCGGACCTCAAAAGGCTGCTCAGGATGTGAGAAAGCTGATACAGGAAGTGCGAAATGCCAATCCGGATATTCACAAGACCAAGAACCTGGTGAAGAAGGATATCGAAGACAAGTATGGCTGGTTGTTTATGCACCATAAAAAGAGTCTGGAAGTGGAGCGTTACAATTTCTTCCTTTACCAGATGGAGCAGATGCGCAAGGCCAGGTTTACGAGAATCGATAATCCAAAACAAAGTGTTGACTTTTCAATGCTCGATGGATACGAACCACTACCTAAGAGCCATGTGTTCAGTCCCCTCTTGGTGACGCCAAACATTAATATTGAGTTGAATAGCATTACTGAAACCTATGAACAGTTGATGTGGCTCCCAAATAACCAGGAGTTTGCTGAAGAGTTTTACCAGGATTGTGAAAAGCTATACATCGCAGAAGGCTACAGCGAGGAGACCATCATTAATAATATGATTGTGCAGCTCCTCTTGCAAAACGGTTATATTGCCGTGGAGGATCTCTCCCGAGGCAAGATTACCGAAAAGGCCAACCGCGAAACCATTGCTACGGCTAAGTATGCAGCCGTTCGCAAGTATCGTGAGGAAAAGGAGAAAGTGGCCCCAAAGCCAAAAGCTCCCCGAACTCAGACTGGAGGTAAGAAGAAGTCTTAGTAGGCTATCTGTTAATATGATTTTAAAAAGCTCAGCTAATCGCTGGGCTTTTTTTAATATCAGCAAATCTCAATCCCTCACAGCCGAATAACTTGGGACTGAGTGGTTTTTATAATCATTTGTCTGCACAATATTTCGACCCAAAAAGAATAGTCTAAAACCACCTCCCCCTCGCAAACTCGGGTCCTCCTCCTCCCTTCGACTCCGCTCAGGGAACGAGGAGGAGAAAGGCTTGTAATTTTTTTTAAAAAATCCCCTCTGGAGAGGGGACACAGGGGAGTGTTCTTTTATACCCCAATGTAGTAACTCCACAATATTTCGACCAAAAAAGAATAGTCTAAAACCACCTCCCCCTCGTAAACTCGGGTACTCCTCCTTGAGAATAAGGAGGAGAAAGGCTTGTGTTTTTTTTTTTAGAATCCCCTCTTGAGAGGGGACTAAGGGGAGTGTTCATAATTCCCCTAAGTAGATGCTTTCTATTTTACATTCCATCATCCATTTACTTTAACAAAATATTTTGTTTGTTCTCTGATTTTCATAAATTTACTAGGCTTGTGACGTTCTAGTCTCTTGTAAACCCGATTATTGACATTTAACAACACTATTATTGTAATAAAGAAATTGTGTTTAATCGTAGCCAAATTTTAGAACTATACATTTAAAAATGAATCACTATGAAAACTAGTTATTTAGTATTTACTATTGTTCTGGTATTTACCATAGGTAAAATATCTGGTCAAGAAATTGAGGATATAACCATTGGAAAAAAAATCACAATCTATTCGGATGTATTAAATCAAGATAGGGAAATATATATTCACCTGCCTGATGGTTATAATGATTGTGTTTCATCCTATCCAGTTATTTATGTGTTGGATGCTGAACAAAATTTTCATCCTATGTCTGGACTTATTAAACTCATGTCATGGCAGAAATTAATTCCTAAAATGATAGTTGTTGGAATTCCTAATATCAACCGCATTAAAGATTTCATGCCTGCGATTGATACAATTCCTACTAGTGGAGGTGCAGATAAGTTTGTGTCATTTTTTTCTGCGGAGTTATTTCCACACATTCAAAAGAATTATAGAACAGAATCGTTTAAAATCCTTTATGGATATTCTTATTCAGGCATGTTTGCTGTTCATTGCTTTAAAAAATATCCAGAGATTTTTAACGCCTATATTGCAGGCAGTCCCAGTTTAAAATGGAATATCGACTATCTGTGTTCTGATAAAACTCCAAGTAAGAAACTTGATAGAAACAGTTTTCTACATATCTCGATTGGCGAATTAGAAAACACAAATTCAATTGATAAAATAAATCGTTTTACTTCTTATCTTGAGACTCAAGATGCTGAAAAGTTAATCTGGAAGAGCGATTTGGTTAATAATGCGAATCATGATATAAATGCTGCTTTTAGTTTAAGCTATGGTTTAAATTTCATATTCTCTGATTGGAAAAAGATAAAGCAGGTTATATACCAAGGAATGACTTCTGTTGAAAATCATTATTCTAAATTATCTGACAAATACAATTATACAGTTAAAGTGCCAGAAGACATTTATCAAAAAGGTGGAATCTATTACCTTCAAAACGGCAACGTCGACAAGAGTATCGAAATATTTATGAAATACATACAAAGCTATAAATCATCTTATACTGCATATAATTATTTAGGGAAAGCACTAATCTTAAAAAAGGACATAAAGAAAGCAGAAGAAAATTTTCAAAAGGCACTTGAACTAAAACCAGATTACAAAGATGCAATAGATAATTTAGAGACGATTTATCAAGAAAGAAATAAAAACTGAACACAACACGCGCTGCTATCCATAATCAAACCCCTTCCCAAACCTCACTGGTTTGGGATTTTTTTTGAGTATTATAAACCTGCAGCACTCTATCTGGCCAACAGTTTCCCCTCCTTACTTTTGTTTAACCACCTCGCCTTTGTACCTCAGGCACTCCTCCTTAAAAAGGAGGAGAAAGGGTGGATCATTTGGCGAGGAACGAGTAAAATAATCCCGAAAGCTTTCGGGAGGGGTGGTTTTATAATCATTTGTCTACACAATATTTCGACCAAAAAAGAATAGTCTAAAACCACCTCCCCCTCGTAAACTCGGGTACTCCTCCTTGAGAATAAGGAGGAGAAAGGCTTGTGATTTTTTTTTATCCCATCATTTCAATTAAAAAATACGACAGACCTGACAGTCCCGACACATCGGGGTTGTCAGGTCTAGGTTAGATTAAAAAAAACTCCCCACTTAGCGCATTCAAACTGAGGGGGGTGTTTTCTTATTGTGGTACTAGGATTCAATTAAATCATCGGCTGTGTTTTGTGATGATTTAGGTTTGGGCAAGCTGTTTGTATGTCTGAAAAAGGCTTTGTATTGTGGGGTTTAGTCTGTTTATCTGTTCGAATAATGGCTGTAGAAAATTTAGGTGTGCAGATGGTAGGATATGGTCCGGATGCATAAGGAGCGAATTATTTATAATCAGTAAGAATAGTGTTTTTTTTTAACACTTGTAGAATGCTATTTCTGCGGATCCATATAAATTTTTACGTTCAAAAATTGAATAGAATTTAAGATTTGTGTAAGTGGATTAATATCAGATGTTTGTGTTGTGGGTTTTTGAAGTGTGGATATTGGCAATTTTTTAAAGTCGTATTTTATTCTGTTAGGAAAATCGAGTTTTTATGTTGTGCCGGATTTGTTGGTCAGTAGTTGATTGTATTTTTAGGTTTGGAAAAATCTTTTACTTTTACCGCCCCCTAACCTAGACAACCCAATCCAATCAATGAGAAATGCCAAAGAAAATATTTTGGAGCAATTAAAGACTGGTAGCTCTAAATCCTATGAGTTATTCTTCAGAGGCTATTATCAGGATCTTTTTCTCTGGGCACACAGCATTCTTAAGGATGCGGATGCGGCAGAGGATGTCGTTCAGGAGTTTTTTCTGGACTTCTGGCAAAAGAAAAGATACCAGCTTATTCAAACCAATTTACAGTCCTACATTTACCGTTCGGTGAAGAATTCCTGCCTGAACTACCTGAAAAAGGAGAGTAAGTTGGTCCGTGATATCGAGCATTTGGACCAGGAAGCTTCCCTTCCCAAACTTGATATGGAAGTATTGGAAAGCAACGAGGAAATCTATTCCGTTATAAACCAGCTGCCCGAAAAGTGCAGGGCGGTGTTTATGCTTTGTTGTGTTCATGGATATACCTATAACGAGGCAGCAGAAGATTTGGATATCTCTCTGAATACGGTGAGAACTCACATGATTAGAGCTTTTAAATTTCTGAGAGAGAAGTTAAAAACACCCTGTCTCTTATACTTTCTGTTTTTTCATAAAAAGACTTGTTGTTAGTCAAATTTCCCGTCCTTTTGGTAGGATACTTTCATTAACCCAGGTGTTAATCCAATCAGTGAATTGTCCCGGAGGGACTAACTGTGTGTAGCCCCGTATGAAATGCGGGGTTAAGTTGACTAGGGCCAAAGCGGCGTAGCAGGTCACAGATTAAAGAGGTGAATTTTCATCACGCCGCAAGAAGAAAAGGAAAAATTCCTATAAAGAAACCCTGTATTAAAATAATGGCATTCTCAATATCTCAGCTGAAATAGAACCCTTGAATTGTCCCGGAGGGACTAAGTGTGTATAGCCCCGTATGAAATGCGGGCTTAGGTTGCCCAGGGCCAAAGCAGCGTAGCAGGTCACAGATTAAAGAGGTGAATTTTCTTCACGCTGCAAGAGCAAAAGGGTATAAAACGTAGCATTGAAATCCTATTGTAAATAAATAGCTTCCCCCTTTTAATTCGAAACTTTTGAATTTCTTCATCAGTCTCACTTAAAATTTTAACACCCTGTTGTTGTTGAATAAGAGAGCTTTGTGAGTTTGAACACATCTTCTTTCAAAAAAAATGGGAAAAAAATAATATTCCTGTCACATCATTTCTATTTACGATTGCCTTATAGGTGTATACAAAGAAACAGATCTGAATAATTTAAAAGTTTATGGAACGAGATATTAATGAAATCATAAGCAAAGCCATTGCCGGTAGATATATGGATGAAGAGGAGCGTCAGCAATTGGAATACTGGTTGAAAGATGAAGGGAATGAGCGTTTCTATCAGAAACTTGAAGGTTTACATGAGTCCAGTCAGGATGTCATCAAACTTCCCCATATGGATGTGGAAGCGGCTTACAGGAAACATCTTGAAAGAGTGAAAAGATGCAGAACGGAAAAGCGGAAAATCTTCCTGAATGAAATGATACGTTACGCAGCAGTGGTACTCATAATGGTGTCGGTTTCACTGGTGATGTTTTATGTCGGTCGCAACTCGGAGCTCATTCAACAGGAAGATCAATGGTTGGCAGGCGTGAAACCCGGATCGCAGAAGGCAGAGCTGATTCTGGCCGATGGTAAGGTCATGGATCTGGAAGAAGAAAAGAAGGAACAGATTGAGGAGAAGGACGGTACCCAAATTCAGAATACAGGAAAATCCCTGATTTATGCTGCGGGCCAAAAAAACAAACTCGAGGAAACATCCTATAACAGCCTGGTGGTTCCCCGGGGAGGAGAGTACCAGTTGGTCCTTGAAGATGGAACCAAAGTATGGGTGAATTCTGAAAGTCGTTTGCGTTATCCGACTCAGTTTCCCGAGAATCAGCGGGTTGTCTTGCTCGAAGGAGAAGCCTATTTTGAAGTGAGTAAGGATAAATCCCGTCCCTTTATTGTGAAAACACAAGGTGTGGATGTACGGGTTTTGGGAACATCCTTTAATGTCTCTTCCTATTGCGATGAGGATAAAATTCTGACCACGCTCGTGGAGGGACGTGTTGAGGTGATTGATAGTGAGCGTAAAGAGAGTAGGGTCGTATTGGAACCGGGCTATCAGGCCGTTTACTCCAGGAATCAAAACGAACTCAATACCGAGAAAGTAAATGTGGAGTTATACACCTCATGGAAAGATGGTCGCTTTGTATTTGATAGAACTGAACTTGATGATATCATGACTCAAATTTCTCGTTGGTATGATGTGAAAGTTTTTTACCAAAATAGCGATGTGAGTAATATTAGGTTTACAGGTGGTTTAAAACGATACGATGATTTGGAGCACTTGTTGACTATGATTGAAAAAACCAATGAGGTTCGATTTGTTATTGGAAAGAAAACCATCACCGTAGAAAAAGTTATTTCTCAAAATTAAGAATTTTGATAATATGCAAATAATGAATTGATTAAGATAATCCCAATACAAAAAAACCGGATTTGCGCTAACAAATCCGGAATAAGATAATTACTGTATTCATCAGCAGAGTGGAATCAGTGTGATGAATACCATGTGTAACTAAAATCAATACAAATCTATGAAAATTAACTATGGGATCACCTGCTTTTCATTAAAAAGTAGGTGGACGAGAACGTTTATGCGTATGAAATTGCTAGTGATGTTGATGCTGGTGAGTGTTTTTCAGCTCTCAGCAAATGTGAGTGGACAGAATGCAGAAGTAAGCATGACACTGCAGGATGTTAGTCTGGTGGAGTTCTTCTCTGAGGTGAAGAATCAAACCGAATACGATTTTCTGTACAATCACGACCTTGTGATGGCTAAGGAAAGAGTAAGTGTGGAAGTGAATCAGCATAACCTGAAAGAGCTGTTTGATGAAGTCTTGCATGCCCGGGGGCTGGATTACGAAGTGGATGACCATGTGATCATCATTTCGGAAAGAGTCCTACCTGAGCAAGAAATGAATCAGCAGCAAGATAAAAGACAAATAAAGGGAACCGTTGTTGATGACACTAAATTGCCTTTGCCAGGTGTTTCTGTTGTGGTGAAAGGCACAACTAATGGTGTATCTACCGATTTTGATGGAAATTACAGCCTTGAAATTCCAGCAACAGGAAATGTTGTATTGGTCTATACGTTTATTGGTATGGAACCTCAGGAAATCACTGTTACTAATCAGACTACTATTGATGTTGTGTTAACAGGCTCTGCTGAGCAATTGGCTGAGGTTGTTGTGACAACTGGTTACCAAAAAATTGATAGAAAGTTGTTTACAGGTTCAGCAACTGCTCTAAAAGCTGAAGATGCTAAAGTTGCCGGTGTGGCTGACGTTGGCCGTATGCTTGAAGGTAAAGTTGCTGGTGTATCGGTACAGAATGTATCCGGTACTTTTGGGGCTGCTCCTAAGATTCGAGTACGTGGTGCGTCGTCTATTTATGGTGATACCAAACCTCTTTGGGTTGTTGATGGAGTTGTTTTGGAAGATGTTGTTGATATTTCGCCTGACCAGTTGTCATCTGGTGATCCTTCAACCCTTATTTCATCTTCGGTAGCCGGTTTGAATGCTGACGACATTGAGAATTTCCAGATTCTGAAGGATGCTTCTGCAACGGCACTTTACGGTGCACGTGCTATGAATGGGGTTATTGTGATCACAACAAAGAAAGGGCGTACAGGGAAGAGTTCCATTAGAGTAACTTCTGAGTTCACTATGAAAATGAAACCTTCTTATGGCGATTACGATATCATGAATTCTCAGGATCAAATGGAGATGTTTCGGGAAATGGAAAGAAAAGGTCTTTTGGATCATGCAGGTATGATGCGCTCGAAAGATGGAGGTGTTTATTATAAGATGTATGATCTGATCAATAGCTATGAAAATGGGAGTTTTGGATTAGCAAATACACCTGAAGCAAGAGATAATTTCT
>Ga0209272_10000132_pt1 | contig 88419 bp, 83 predicted proteins | sample tdDd002_FD_187125 | JGI IMG/M metagenome (GOLD analysis project Ga0209272, IMG submission 187125) | Marine sediment microbial communities from the Atlantic coast under amendment with organic carbon and nitrate - tdDd00.2 (SPAdes)... | ecosystem: Environmental > Aquatic > Marine > Coastal >...
TAAAACTCATAGACATGTGTGTACATGAGGTGGGATTACTGTCAAGCGGCAAAGTCGCTTGGTAAAAGTTATCATGAGCCGTATACGGAAAACGTACGTACGGTTCTGTGAGAGCAAAAAGAACTGGAGTTAATTACCCCAGTTCTTTAGCTACTCGATTTATCCGCCTGAATATTACTATTCTATTAAGAAAACCAGTATATTGAAGGATTTTAAGGCTATTGGGTAGAAGTAAATAATGAGGAGGGCTATATATGTTAAGAATTAGAGTTCAAACTGAAAAAGAAGAAGCTAAGATATTATCGGAGTTCGCCACCTTATCGACCCAGTCTAGGGGTCGGTTAATTGAAGAGTTGCCCTGTGATATAAGGACCTGTTATCAAAGGGACCGGGACCGCATCATCCATTCCAAGGCCTTTAGACGGTTGATGCACAAGACACAGGTTTTTCTATCGCCAGAAGGAGACCACTACAGGACTCGGCTAACCCATACCCTGGAAGTTGCTCAGATTTCTAGGACCATAGCCAGGGCCTTGAAACTCAATGAAGATTTAACTGAGGCCATTGCTCTAGGCCATGACTTGGGTCATACGCCCTTTGGTCATTGCGGAGAGGTTGCCTTAAATGACGTCCATCATGAGGGCTTTAAGCATAATGTACAAAGCCTGAGGGTAGTGGACTTGATAGAAAAGAGGAACAACAAAATCGGCTTAAATCTAACACATGAAGTCAGGGACGGGATTCTCAACCATTCAGGTCCCCATATACCCTATACCATGGAGGGGCAAATTGTTCGCCTAAGTGACCGGATAGCTTATATCAACCACGACATTGATGATGCCATTCGAGCGGGTGTTCTCAATTTCAATGACATCCCCAAGACCTATATAGAGACCTTTGGTGATACGTCATCCAAGCGCATTAATGCCATGATTTTGAATGTAATTACCCATAGCCAGGGCAAGGATACCATACAAATGGAAGAGGCCTTTCACAAGCAGATGCTGTCTCTTCGCCAGTATATGTTTAAACATGTTTACCTGAATGAATCGGCCAAGTCAGAGGAAAAGAAGGCTGAAAAAATCATAAAAACCCTTTACAAGTACTACCTTGAGAATCCTGATATCTTAGAAGCCCATTATGATGATTACATGACCGATGCTCCTTTAGACCAGGTTATAAAGGACTATATTGCAGGCATGTCTGATCGTTATATTGTTCAAAAGTACAATGAAATCTTTATTCCCAAGTTTTGGACATAGTCTATATTGAGTGTTAATTTCTACCAGTACACAAGATATAGTAGAAATGATGAAAAAAATCAATTTTTTTATAAAAAAAAGAAGGAGAAAAAAAAGGGATAAAGAATTATATAGAGTAGGGAAAAATAAAGGTGGTTTAATGGGTAAATATGTAAATGATGTTGTAGAAGCTGTCCTAGATCATGTGGATTTAGAGCAGTTAATATCTGGATATGTTCCTCTGAAACGGGCAGGCACAAATGTCAAGGGTCTATGCCCTTTTCATAATGAAAAGACACCCTCATTTGTTGTGTCTAGTGAGAAGAGAATCTATCATTGCTTTGGTTGTGGGGCTTCTGGTAATGCCATTGGTTTTATAATGGCTATAGAAAACCTTGACTTCTTAGATGCCCTTGAGCATCTGGCTGAGAAAGTACACATGGACTTAGAACCCTATCTTGAAAAACAAGATAAGCAGTCCATACAAAAGGCCAGCCAGGACAAGAATCAAAAAAAGGTGTATCAAGAAATCTCTAAACATAGTGCGAGATTTTTCTACCATCAACTTAAAAGTAGTGACATGGCTATGTCCTATCTTTTAGACCGGGGCATTAGCCAAGAAACCATTAAGAACTTTGGTCTTGGGTATGCACCAGAAGGCTGGCAGAACTTAATCAATTATTTGGCCAAGCCGCCCTATTCGGTTAAGGACTTAGAAGCTGTGGGCCTTGTGATTAATAAGGAAAACACCAGCCGCTATTATGATCGATTTAGAGACCGGATTATGTTTCCTATTATTGACGTTCAGGGTAAGGTAATTGCGTTTGGGGGTCGTATCATCGGTGAGGGACAACCCAAGTATTTAAATTCTCCTGAAACCATGATTTTTAACAAGTCTAATACCCTTTACAACTTGAATCTAGCAAAAAATGTACTCAGTGAAGAGAGGACTCTGATTGTGATGGAAGGCTATATGGATGTTATAGCCCTTTATCAAGCGGGTATTAAGAATGTAGTAGCAACTCTAGGAACGGCCTTGACCAGCCAACATGCACGTTTAATCAAGCGGTATGCAGATAAGATCATCATTGCTTATGATTCTGATGAAGCAGGTCAAAGAGCCACCAAGCGTTCGGTAGAAATCTTAGAAAAGGCAGACCTTGAAGTTAAGGTTATGCTTTTAACAGATGGATTGGACCCGGATGAGTATTTGAAAAAGTATGGGGTGGATGTACTCAAGGAACGCTTGAAGAAGGCCTACTCTTATGTGGACTACCAGATTCATTTATTCAAGGAAGACAATGACTTGGATTATGAAGAGGGCCGGCGTCACTTCTACCTCCAATGTGTTGATCTTTTAAAACCTTTAAAAGAATCGGCCATTAAAAATGAGTACATTAAAACGGTTGCCAAGTGGTCTTATATGGATGTAGACACCATTAAAAAGGATGTTCATAATGGCCAGCAGGACAACCAGCAGGTTGCCGTCCAGGGGCAAAAAAGACAAAAGAAGCATAGCAAGCGCTTTAAATTAGAAGTGAGATTATTATATTTAGCCTTGCTAAACAAGCAAAGTTTTGATAAAATCTTTGAGTTGATTGATTTTAAGGCCTTTGAGGATGCTAGAATCAAAAAGATTCTCATCTTCTTAAAGGGTTACTATCATGTTATGACAGCCTTTGATGTTGAGGCTTGTATTGATCACTTGTCTATAGACGAGATCAAATTTATTCAAAGGGTTTTAGAGGGTTCTATAAAACCAGAAAATGTGGACAGAGAAATCCAAGTGAATTGTAAAAACTTCGATTATGAAGTCCTAGGAGGACAAATCATTCGTTTATCCAATCAAATGATGCGTCTTAAAGAGGCTGATAACATCAGTCAGCAAGATAAGGATGAACAGTTAAAGTCGTACCAAAGGCAGTTGATGGCACTCAAGAGTGAACAATCAAAGCAATTGAGGGCTTTAGGTAGATAAAGGAGGATGTGTATGAGCAAACAGATTTCCCAAGTTGAAATGATCAACCGTATAGCAGCTGAGGGTATGAAGCAAGGTTACATCTCTTATACTGACATTAATGACCTTTTAGAAGGGGTTAAAGTAGACATAGAAAGTATTGATGATATCTATGAAGCTTTAGAAGCCAAGGGTATCGAAGTTGTAACAGACCGAGAAAAAAAGAAAAGGGATAACACACCTGAGGATGAAATAGAAGTAAAAGAAGATCTTTCTGTACCAAAGGGGGTATCTTTAGATGACCCTGTACGTATGTACTTAAAAGAGATTGGTAAGGTACCCTTACTTTCAGGTGATGAAGAAATTCAACTGGCTCAAGAAATGGAAAATGGATCTGACTATGCCAGACAAAAGTTATGTGAAGCCAACCTACGTCTAGTAGTTTCGATTGCCAAGCGTTATGTGGGGAGAGGGATGTTGTTCCTTGACCTGATCCAGGAAGGGAACTTGGGTCTTATCAAGGCTGTTGAGAAGTTCGACTGGAGAAAGGGTTATAAGTTTTCTACTTATGCAACATGGTGGATCCGTCAGGCTATTACCAGAGCCATTGCTGATCAAGCGAGAACCATTAGAATTCCGGTACATATGGTAGAAACAATCAACAAGTTAATTCGTATCAAGCGTCAGTTAATTCAAACATACGGTAGAGATCCTAAACCAGAGGAAATTGCTGTTGAAATGGATATGCCAGTAGAAAAGGTACGTGAAATCTTAAAGATTGCCCAAGAACCAGTATCTTTAGAAACGCCAATTGGTGAAGAGGAAGATTCTCACTTAGGTGACTTTATTCCAGATTCAGATGCACCAGCTCCTGCTGATGCTGCTGCCTTCTCTATGTTAAAGGAACAATTAATTGAAGTATTGGATACCTTAACACCTAGAGAACAAAAGGTACTTAAGTTAAGATTTGGTCTTGAAGATGGTAAGGCCAGAACATTAGAAGAAGTGGGTAAGCGATTTGAAGTTACCAGAGAACGTATTCGTCAAATCGAAGCCAAGGCCTTAAGAAAGCTTAAGCACCCAAGTCGTTCTAAGAAGCTGAAAGATTTCTTAGAATAGGACCTATAAGATTATTTAAGGCAGACTTCGTCTGCCTTTTCTTCATATACATGTAAAGGAGCGAGTATGAAACTTACGCCAAGACTAAAGGCAATAGCAGACTGGATCCAACCGGGCCAAAAGGTTGGGGATGTGGGATCTGACCACGGTTACCTGATGACCTACCTGGTTGATCAGGAGATTATTAAGTGGGGGGTGGCCTCAGATATCAATGAAGGGCCGGTCTTAAACTGTAAAAAGACAGTGGCGTCTTATGGCTTTGAGGACCAAATAGATATCCGTTTAGGAGGAGGTCTACTGCCTTATAAGATGAATGAAATAGAATCAGTTGTCATTGCTGGCATGGGCGGAGAATTGATTCGTGACATCTTGATTGAAAGTGACCCTATAGCAAGAAAGATCAGCCACCTCTACCTCCAACCCATGACGGGGCAGGACGTTTTAAGGGAGTGGCTTTTGGACCATGGTTATGAAATTGTGAAGGAAAAGACGGTATGGGAAGACAATCGGTGTTATGAAATCCTTCATGTAAGACCTGGGGAGATGGACTTAAGGGCCCAAAACCCTATTGAGGAAAAAGTCTTAGAAGATGACCTCTACTTTGAAGTTGGCCTTAGAATGGTTCATGACCAAGCTTATGCAGACTTTATTGACAAGAAAATAAACAAGTATGTTCATATTTTAAGGAGTATAGAAAAGAATGGGGATACCACTTCGGCAGCCTATCTTAAGGCTAAAAAGCGATTTGACTTATTAAATGAGGTGAAAGTATGCATACAAACACAGGTAAAGTTGTAAAAATAATGGAGGGCCTGGCCCCCGACCACCTGGCTGAATCCTGGGATAATGTGGGGCTCTTAATTGGCCATAAGAATAAGATGATTCAAAATATCCTACTGGCCCTAGATGTTACAGAGGTTGTGATAGACGAGGCCATTGAGAAAAATGTTGATATGATCATCACCCACCACCCGCTTATTTTTAAGGGCCTTAAGACCCTAACTGAGGATAATACCATAGCTAAGATGGCCATGAAACTTATCAGAAATGATATCAACCTTTATGCTGCCCACACCAACTTGGACGTGTGTGATGACAATACGTCCATGTATCTAGCGGACCTACTAAGTATTAAGAATACATCTATATTAGAGGTTTGGGAAACAGAAAAAATGATAAAAATCCAGGTCTTTGTACCTGAGAGTCATTTAGACCAGGTGAAAGAGGCTATGTTTACTCATGGAGCCGGTCAAATTGAGACCTATGATCAGTGTGCCTACCAGACCAAGGGGCGGGGGCAGTTTAGACCTCTAGAGGGAGCGAGTCCCTACATAGGTGACCAGGGACAAGTAGCCTATGTTGAGGAAGTAAAGGTGGAAGTTCTAGCTCCAAAGACCAAACTTCAAGATATTATCAGTCATATGATCAAGGCCCATCCTTATGAGGTTCCTGCCTTTGATATCATTGAAACCCTCCAGAAGGGCCATCAGAGAGGGGTAGGGAGTGTTGGTGTTTTAGACAAGCCCATGACCCTTAAAGACCTGAGTCGACTCGTTAAGGACACCCTTAAGGTGGAGGGCCTTCGCTTTTGTGGAGACCCTGATAAGATGATCCGGCGGGTGGCTATTACAACTGGGTCTGGCATGGACTTCATGAAGTCAGCTTCTAAGAAAGCAGATGTGCTTATCACTGGAGATATAAAGTATCATGAAGCCCAAGAGGCCCTTCAGAGAAACTTATGTCTTATTGATGCAGGTCATTATGAAACGGAAGTCATCTTTATGGATCGATTAAAAGTCATTTTAGATGAACACTTTGAAGAGAAGTCATATGATATTCAGGTCATGGTCTCTCAAAGAGATATTAATCCCTTCAAATGCTTGTAATATAGACAAAAATCTTGTATGATATAAGTCGAGTTAAACAGATAATCGCATGTTTTACATGAGGAAAGTCCGGGCTCCATAGAGCAGGGTGCTGGCTAACTACCAGTGAAGGCGACTTTAAGGAAAGTGCAACAGAAATAAACCGCCTCTTATGAGGTAAGGATGGAACGGTGAGGTAAGAGCTCACCAGCATATAGGCGACTATGTGGCTATGTAAACCCCACCTGGAGCAAGACCAAAAGTGGAACTGAAGGGAGGCTGCTCGTTTCCCGTCCAAAATGGTAGGTCGCTCGAGCCATAAGGTAACTAATGGCCTAGATAGATGATTATCGGATACAGAACCCGGCTTATAGTTTAACTCAACCAATGAAAACACTCGGTCACAGCGAGTGTTTTTTTATTTTGTCGCCATTTTGTCGCCATTGAATACATTCGTTAGTTTTTCATTAACCTTACTCTGTATTTAAAGGCTAAGAGGTCAGTTATGGCCTTTTCTTCTGGGTTATACTAAAGGTTGGCGACAATAGTGTCTCATTATCTAATGCACAGGTGTATCATATTCTTTATATAAGCTGCTCAAAACTTTTGTATTTTATACGATATTAATGATCCATCCTGAAAAAGTTGAAATGATTGCTGTACTTGAAGGACACATATATAGTATGCTTTATTATATATGTACGATCAAAATGAAAAAGAGAGATGAGAGATGAGAAAGGATTAATGATGCGGAAAATATTACTTACACTATTGGCTTTAGCGATAATATCTTTTGCCTGGGCAGATGAACCTTCTGATTGGTCAGAAGAGCTTGTAGGTGCACTTGAAAACCATGAGGATCATGCAGATGTACCTTCTGAGTGGTCAGAGGAATATGTGGATGTACTCAAAAAGGATGAGGATTATGCAGATGGTAAGTTAAATAAGGACTACCAGTCATTTATCACTCGCCAAGACTTTGCTTATATAGCTGTTAAAGTCTATGAGGAAATCACAGGGGAGACTTGTGAGTTGGGTCGAGCACATTTTAAAGACAGTAGAAATACTTACGTTTTAAAAGCTAAAAATCATAAACTTGTAAATGGTTATGATCAGGATTATTTTGGACCTGAAGACTATGTTACCCGTGAAGATTTAACGGTCATGCTTATGAATGTCTTAAATCAATCAGGTGCTTCTTATATTAAGCCAGGTAACTTTTCATTTGATGATGAAGGTGCGTTCTCTTCATATGCTCATGACGCCATATACACAGCTTATGCGAATAAGATTATTAATGGTGTAGGGGACAATAAGTTCAACCCTAAGGCATTTACAACAAGAGAAGAAGCCATTGTGATGTTGGTAAGAATGAAGAGAGTATTTGAAGAAAGTTTGATTTATAAGAGTAACAACCGTAATTATAACTGGTATATCGATCAGAAATATACAGGTGTATACGCCAATGAAAACTGTGGACCGTCTTCTGCTGTTATGGCAGCCTTATTTCAGGATTCAACCTTTGATATAAGTGCAGCAGATGCAAGAAAGTCTAATCTTAGAGGCGGTGAATGGTGGTATACCAGTGATATTAGTAACTTTTTTGATGATCATGACATTGAATATTCAGTGGATGGATATGATGGTTATTACGAATTGAAGGAGGTTGTAGATCAAGGGGATATTGCTCTTTTGTGTATGAATACATCCTATATCAGTACAAACTATAAGCAAGATGAGCAGACCGGTAGATTTTATAGTTATAGTTCGGGACATTTCTTGATTGTAAAAGGTTATAAAAAGATTGATGGTGAGTTTTACTTTGAGGTCTATGATCCTAATAACTGGGGTAAAACACAAACCGATGGACGTCCAAAAGGGATGGATCGTTATTACTCAGCTAGTGAATTGTCAGAGTCTATTAACAACTGGTGGGACTTTTACTTCATTATAGAGTCTAAAAAATAATTCTCATTAGGATAGGGGGAGTGCTATGGATGGAGCAAGTGAATACCCCAGTTATTACTGTCCATAGAACTTTTGAGGAATTAAATCCATAGCTAGAACTTTAGGAGAAGGTATCTGGTGATTTAGTAGAGTTGGTCTTAAGACTGGCTCTTTTTTATTGTTTGTCAATAATTATTTGATAAGTAATTATTGACAAACAATAATTATATGTTGTATAGTATATATAAATTATAGTAAAACAATAATTTTGGAGGTGGCCATGGCTATTAGGGTTCACTTGACTGAGATTCTCAAGTCAAGGAACATGACATCGAAAGACTTGTGTTCAAAGATTGGTATTACAGAAGCAAACCTTTCAATTCTACGAAGTGGTAAGGCAAAGGGCATACGGTTTAACACAATCAACAAAATATGCTTTTACTTAGAATGTGAGATTGGAGATATTTTAAAGTTTGATGGTTGTTTGGATGAAGAGGAAAAGGGATAGGGTGAAATGATGGAGATCAAGAGATTTAAACAATACCTTCTGGTTGAATTGATTCTATTCTTGGGATTATTAGTCTACGTCTTTCCAAGAATGAAGACAGAAAAGTTCTTTATGTTATATTTGTTTGACTTAGTTAATGACCTGCCAAGTCCAGTGCAAGTTGGGATAATTACTGGTTTAATTATAATCCCTGTGTTTGTTATGATCCTAGGGATAAAAAAGGGAGGATTTAAACTTTATCATCTACTCCTTCCTTTTTTATCAGTAGCCCTAGTTGTACATATGTCTGCTTTAAATAGTGGCTTTAGTGATTTTCTTTATAGCAGACTAGGTATAAGTTTTAATAAAAATGTATACTTTGCTGTTTTGAACCACAGTGTAGTTATTATCCTTCTTATGTCTTATATCTTAGGTCACCTGATTCATGAGATTGTCAAGGAGGGGAGCAAGGTGCTTCCTAAGTCTATTGGTGTCTTTATTTGGGCCTACTGTTTTTATAGTGTCTACAGCTTTGCCAGGGGAGTGACTGCGGTTATTTCTTTCTTCTATACCATGACTACCTACAATTCACACATATCATTCCTTGATAGAGTGGCTTTTATACATGAAATTCTTCAACTATTAATCAACTTAGGCTTAATTGTTATGATTTCACTAGTTTGTTTTAGGCTTATAGGTGATATGAAGCACAACCCTATAGGACAAAGAATAATGGATGGTCTGAACCAGTTGAAGCGACTTCTACTTGGCCGATTATACTTGTTCGCATTAACACCTATAATAAGAGAGCTTATAAACTACTTCAACACCTCTCAAGGTGTGCGCTATAAGACGCTTTCAAGTCCCTTCTTTAAACTGATATTTATAATTGTCCTCATACTTGCAATTAAACTATATGGTTATTATCTTGATCTAAGTAAAGAAAATCAGTTGCTCATATAGAAAGGAGCTAGTGAAATGAATAAAAAGTTATTTTATGGAGTGCTTGGTCTTGAACTGATAGGCTGTTTGATTTATTCAGCTTTCATCATATGGGGGGATACTATAGCACTTGAAAGCAAAGATTCTTTAATTAACATGGTTTACAAGGGAGGGATTCCAAAGTTCCTAGTTATAGTTGCATTAATTATAGCTCCCTTACTGGTTCTTGTATTTGTTCTTCACAAGAAAGCCTGGCTATATAGTGACTTATGCTTAGTTGCCATTGCACTTATTGGCGGTCTCTTATACATCAACATAACTAAGTATGCTCAACCATCTGGCCCCATAACCATGGGATCGCAAGTAATTGATATTCATCAAAAGGTATATCCCTTATATGGTCTATGGCATGCTAGCCTTGTTTTCTATATGATCCATAGGTTCTTTTTATCCAGTCGACGGGGTGGATTTGATAGAACAAGGCAAGGCCTCTTGTGGATCATTCAAATTGGTCTTGTAGTCTTTGTCTACAATTGGATTACTGGCTGTGCTATGAACTTTAGTTATATAGGGTATAGCTTATCCAATTCCACGTTTGTTTGGGCAAATCCTTACGGTATTCCCCATTGGTTTATATATACGAGTAGTCTATCTCTACGATTGGTCTATGGAGCTATTATTCTGGGTTTGTTTGCTTTTGCCTTTTCGGTTCACAGGCTAGCAGAAAAGAAGGTAAGTCTTGGAGACTTTATTGACTCAAAACTGATAAAAAAACTCGTCGTTTTGTTTTCTCTTTCAGTGGCAGCGGGTGTCTTTAATATCCTTTTAAGTGCACTTGTGGGCCAAATGACTAACTATTATACAATGAATACAACTTTTATACTTGCTCTTATAATTGTAGTCTGTTACTTGTTCAAGCTTGTTAATGGCAGGGGAATGGCTATAAAAACTGAAAATGATTTAATTATATAAGACAAGCCAGTCCGTGGGGGACTGGCTTTTTTTATAGTTCCATTATTGGGTTGTGGTTGATATAAATTGGGTGGGGATCAATAAATGACAAGATGTGGTCCCTAAGGAGTGGACCGTGACTGGTCCAGATACAGTGGCCTGCCCCCTCAATGGAAACAAACTTTGAGTCTTTGATCAAATGATGCAACTGCTGGCAGGGCCAATCTGGTCGATGATCTCTTTGGCCGTGGATAATCAGGGTTCTTGTCTTTATACAACTGATATCCTTAAAGAGTTTAGGGCGTCTAATGTAGTCAGCCCAAGATTGATTGCCCAACTTATTGACCTGGTCATTGCCTGGAAACTTACTAGGAGGTAGGGGGTCAGGGTATTTTTTCCTGTTTTCATGGTAGCTTTCCCGCCATTCCCTGTTGCGCTGGGCCCCGATACCACTTAAATAAATTAAGGCCTGACAGACTTGGGGGTATTGGATGGTATAGGCCAGACAGAGATTGGCTCCCCAGGAGTGACCCAGTAGGATCCACTTGTCAATTTTGTAGAAGTGTCTGATTGCCTCCAGGTCTTCAAGGGTCGTTTGAAGATCACAGGAATAGTCTAGGCTTGACCTGCCACAGGCTCTTTGATCAAATCGAATGATTCTAACCTTGTCTTTTAATAGGGTGACCAGGCCATCCAGGTAGTCAGAGGCTGCTCCTGGTCCTCCTGCAGCCATTAGTACATAGGGGCCGGTATGGCCTTGAATTTCGGTCCAGAGGCTTACCGAGCCTCTTGTGATATAATTTTCCATGCTTACCTCCTTTGTAGAGTCAAAGTATAAGATATTCCAGGGGTGGTCACAAGGTAGAGAAGGGTTTAAAACAAAGGATATTGATGATTTTAACCACTAAAGTGATAAAAACAAAGTTTTTGCCAATTAGAATCTATACCATTAATGTATAATAAGGCCTATACTGAATACATAGAAAACAAAGAAAGGAAGTGACCCTATGATTGGTGAACAACTATTTATGAGTACAGTATTTGTAGCAGGATTTCTATCTTTTTTCGCCCCTTGTGTATTTCCATTGATTCCAGTCTATGTAGGTATCCTTACAGATAGTGACAAGGGAGGGCGGTGGAGACCCTATCTCAAGACCTTATTGTTTGTAGCAGGCCTATCCACTAGTTTTGTCATCCTAGGATTCGGGGCTGGAGCCCTGGGACGTTACATTAATGGTAGAATGTTTTCCCTTGTAACTGGAGGGATTGTCGTCATCCTAGGCCTCCATCAAATGGGCCTCTTTCACTTAAAGGCTCTTGATAAGTATAAGGTCATTCGCTTTAAGGACAAGGGAAAGGGTGAGTTTGTCTCAACATACTTATTGGGGATTTCCTTTAGCTTTGGCTGGACTCCATGTGTAGGACCGGTACTGGGAGCCGTCTTAGTTGTATCTGCTGGTGGTGGACAAGCCCTCTATGGGGGTTGGTTGATGGCAGTCTATTCCTTTGGCTTAGCTGTCCCCTTCTTGATGATGGCCTTCTTGTCTAAATTGCTCTTAAGCAAGCTTCACAAGATAGAGAAGTACCTACCCGCTATCAAGAAGACTGGTGGATTATTAATTGTTATCATGGGCCTATTCCTGATGACGGAGAATCTAACAACTATAACCGTTTGGTTTGAAAATTTATTCTAGGGAGGAATTGAAATGAAAGCAAAAATAATGTTAGTGACCGCACTGATGATGATGACCCTCTTGGTTCTCGCTGGGTGCTCAAACAAGGCAAATGAAAAGATGAACAATGATAAAGGCATGGAAGAAGAAACCATGGTGAATGATAATCTGGTGATGGACCAAGATGAAATGGATATAGAGCCAATGGACAAGGAAGAGCCTGTCGCTGACAAGGAAGAGCCTGTCGTAAAAAATAAGGGAAACATGGCCAAGACCTTTAAACTTAAGGACTTAGATGGCAATACAGTTGACCTTAAAGAACTTATGGGTGACAAGGTTTATCTTAAGTTTTGGGCCTCTTGGTGCTCAGTATGCGTTGCTGGTTTAGACGAGTTAGATGAGTTTTCAGCCATGGACCATGATTTTGAAGTGATTACAATTGTGTCACCGGGCTTCAATGGAGAAAAGTCTCTTTCAAAGTTTAAAACCTGGTTTAACAAGCAGGGGACTAAAAACATAAGAGTTCTAATTGATGAAGATGGTGACATTGCTAGAGCTTATGGTATTCGTGCTTATCCAACTTCGGCCTTTATTGGATCGGATGGTGTCTTGGTTAACATGTTCCTAGGTCACTTAGACAGTGAAACCATTAAGGATCAATTTGATAAGATCCACTAGAGAGAGGGGACTATCATGAGGAAAATTGGAATGGCGGTAATGGGTGGAATCTTGTTAGGGAGTCTGATACTTGCCTTTGTCCTAATCAAAGATGCATCTGTTGAAGAAGACCTTAGCCTGATTCAAGCCACCAAAGCAAGGATTGTGGGGATGTTTGACGGAGGTTCAGACAATGTTATTGGTGATGCGAGTTGGATGCATGCCAATGATAAGTTACCGGATAATCCCAACAATTATGCGACCTTTGATGCAGATAACCTAGAGGAAATCTACCTGGCAGGCGGCTGCTTTTGGGGCCTAGAAGCCTATCTAAGTCGGGTATATGGTGTTTATGATGTGACGTCTGGCTATGCGAATGGACAGACTGAAAATCCTTCTTACGAGGATGTCATCTACCGGTCAACGGGTCATGCGGAAACGGTTCATGTGACCTATGATCCATCTTTACTGGACCTGGAAACCCTTATGGCCTACTATTTGAAGGTCATCGATCCCACCTCTCTTAATAAGCAGGGAAATGATAGGGGGACCCAGTATAGAACCGGTGTTTACTATGTGAATGAGGATCATGAGCCTATTATCCAGGCCCTTCTTGACCGTGAGCAGGACTTGTATGATGATCCTATTCTTGTTGAGTTGCAAGCTCTTGATGGCTATTACTTGGCAGAGGACTACCACCAGGATTACTTGGAAAAGAATCCTAATGGTTACTGCCACATTGACTTAAGAGAGGTAGAGGAAGATCTATCCATTTACCTTCGACCATCAGATGAGGAAATCAAGCAAATGTTAACCCCCTTGCAGTACCATGTGACCCAGGAGGATGGAACAGAAAGCCCCTTTGATAATCTGTACTGGGACAATCAGGCTGATGGTATCTATGTGGATGTTGTGACAGGGCAACCCTTATTTGCATCTCGTGATAAGTACAAGTCTGGTACAGGCTGGCCTAGTTTTACTAAGCCTATTTCCCTATCGGCTGTAAAAGAGGTCTTGGATAAATCCCTTGGTATTGATAGAATAGAAGTAAGATCAACCATCGGGGACTCCCATCTGGGTCATGTGTTTACAGATGGTCCCAAGGACCAGGGGGGCCTAAGGTATTGTATGAATAGTGCAGCCCTTAGGTTCATTGCCAGGGAGGATATGGCCAAAGAAGGCTATCAACACTACTTATATTTATTCGATTAGAGGTTGTATGTTAAGATTATTGATTGTAGACGATGAAGCATTGGTTCGACGAGGGATTAAGTCTCTCGTCGATTTTGAAAGTCTAGCTATTGGAGAGGTTGAAGAAGCGGCTAACGGTCAGGAGGCCCTGGACATGTTCATGACTTTTAAGCCCCACATAATCCTGGCAGACATCAATATGCCCAAAATGGATGGCTTGACACTTGCAAAGGAAGTTAAGGCTAGAAATGCCAGGGTCAAGATTGCCCTGGTAACAGGATATGACTATTTTGACTATGCCCTTCAGGCTCTTAAGCTGGGCGTTGATGACTATATATTAAAGCCTATTTCCAAGAAGGATATAGAAGAGGTCTTAAAGAAGTTGATCCTCAAGCTAGAAGCAGAAGCAATAGAGGGGGAGAAGGCTCGGCTTAAGCAGGGGCTGGTGGAAAGTCACCAGGATGAACTGTCTAGCCTGGAAGCCCTGGTCAAGGACCATAAGTTTCAGGCTGACTTTTCCCTTAAGAAGTTGGGGGAGATGATGGGCTACAACCCTAACTACCTAAGTGGTTTATTCAAGAAGCAGTATGGAATGACCTTCCAAGACTACCTGATTCATAGCCGGATTGAACAAGCCAAGATCTTGCTTTTAAGCACCAACTTAAAAAATTACGAAATTGCTGAGTCCGTTGGTTTTACAGATGTAAATTATTTTGGGACTCGGTTTAAGAAGATTGTTGGCTTATCTCCAAAACAATATAAGGACCAGGTGAAGCATCAGCATGAATAAATTAAGAAGAAAGATATTCTTTAAACAATTGAAGGTACAAATTACTTCTTACTACCTGGTAGTCAGCCTGCTTATGGTTTTTATTATGAGCCTGGTCTACTACTATTCAAGCTCGTCTATTATATTAGAGGATGCCTTGCAGGCCACCCAGTATGCTGTAGACCAAAGTGGTCATGATCTGGAAGCCTACCTGAGTGAACTTAAGGCCAGTTCTGTTTATATTAGTGAAAACCCAAGTGTTAAGGCCTACCTTTCCCAGCCTAATCCAGAGGATGAAGCCAAGATCCGTGACATCATTGATCAAACCCTAAAGACAAACTTATCCATCGTTTCTGTCGTTTTAGTGGGCAAAGAGGGTCAGGTCTTGTCTAATGAAGAAAAGCTGGAAATGAATGTATCTAATAATATGATGGACCAGGCCTGGTATGTGAAGGCCATTGACAACCAGCAGATGCCTGCCTTGTCTTCAGCCCGACTTCAGGAGTTTACCATGGATAAGGAAACCTGGGTGATTGCTTTGAGTCAGGAGATATTTGATGATCAGGGACACAACCTTGGGGTGGTCCTCTTAGATATTCGCTACCAGGTCCTAGAGTCCTACCTAGACCACCTCCCTCTTGGAGAGGCTGGCCTCACTTACATTGTTGATGCTTATGGTCATATGGTCTATCACCCTGACCCCAAATATTTTGTGGACCAGGCTATGAAGGAGGCCCTCTTAGACCATACCCTGAACCAGCAGGGCTACAACAGCAGGGACCAGGAGTTGGTTCATGCCTACCAGATCTCTGGTTCTGAATGGACCTTAGTCGGCCTATCCAGCTTAGACCGCTTAGATACTTTAAGGCGGCAACTCTTTGAGGTAGTTTTGCTGGTTGCTGGTATCATCATCCTATTTGTTTTAGTAGGCGGCTACATCATAGCCAGTCGTATTACCAAGCCTATCTTGATATTGGAACATGCTATGACGCAGTTTAATAGCTTGAAAGAGGGCATCCAGGAACCCAAGGGATGTTATGAAGTTGAAAGCCTAACCCGCCAGTTCAACAAGATGTTAGACCAGATCGGGGCCCTGCTTATAGAGGTGAAAGAAAAGGAACAATACCTTAGGGACTATGAACTGAAGGCCCTTTACAGTCAGATTAACCCCCACTTCCTATACAATACCCTGGACACCATCGTTTGGATGGCTGAGTTTAATGACAGCCAGAAGGTCATCGAAGTCACTAAGTCTCTGGCTCAATTTTTCAGAATTTCCCTGAGTAATGGTCAGGAGATGATTAGTCTTGAGAATGAGTTTGACCATATCGGTCAATACCTCTTCATTCAAAAGCAACGGTATGACGACCAGTTGACCTACCATATAAATCTAGAGCCTGGCTTGAAAGACCTCATGGTTCCTAAAATCATCCTGCAACCCTTGGTTGAGAATGCCATCTATCACGGTATCAGGGAACAAGAGGGCGGAGGACAGGTCTGGGTTGAAGCCAGTGGTAGTCCTGATGATTTAACCCTTCTTGTAAGGGATGATGGTGTTGGTTTTGATCAAAGTAACCAGTCTATCAAGTCTGTTAAACTAGGAGGGGTTGGCCTTGAGAATGTCAAAAACCGCCTTGACTTGATTTATAAGGACCAGGTGACCATGACCACGGTATCAAATCCTGGCCAGGGGACCCAGGTCATCATTCGTATTCGTCAAATGTAATAAGACATAAGATTTTAAGCCCAGGAGACTGGGCTTTTTTACTTTCTTAAGAAATCTTAAGCTTATATTTAGCTTTCATAAAGCTGGCTTCTTTATAGTGTAAGTAGCATAAGGAGGCAGTATGAAAATTTGGATTGTTACATCAAGATTCGGCTATGGTCACTTATCGGTTGCTAATGCCCTAGAAGAAGAATTAACGGACCAAGGCCACCAGGTGGTGACCAGTGATATAATAGAACTTTTACATCCCAAGCTAGCCAAGATGATTTATGGCGTTTTCGGACGAGTCGTGTGTAAAAACACAGTCCTCTACAATATGGTGTCTAGCCTGGGAAAAAAACAGCTTACCAGTCCATTTGAGTCTTCCCTGGAAGAGATGACCCAGGCTATAGATCCCGATATCATCATCAGTACCTGGTCCGGTTGTGCCAGAAAGTTCAAGAATGTTCAAGTTCCCGTTTATAACTGTATTACAGATATTGGCGCTCATGAAGGCTGGGTAGACAGTCATGTTTCGGGTTACCTGGTAGCCAGTCACATTACAAAGAAACAGCTGGTCGACCTAGGAGTAGACCGGAACCTGATCCACCTATACGGGATTCCTGTTAGAAAGTGTTTTCATTACAGCAAGAGGGAGGGCCAGAAGGAGAAAAATGTCCTCATCATGGGTGGCGGTCTTGGGATCATAGATTGGCTTGACCAGGTGCTTGAAAAAATCCATGACTGTCCTGAGGTCAAGGTCACGGTTATAACCGGTCATAACCGGAAACTCTATAACCGATTGGTCAAGACCTATCCCCACGTTGAAGTGGTAGGTTTTACAGATGAAATCTACAAGTATATGTCAAGGGCCAGTATGATTGTATCCAAGCCAGGTGGCGTATCCTTGTTTGAAAGTATTTTTACAGAAACCCCCTTTATTGCCATAGAACCCTCCTTCAGTCAAGAATCTACCAATGCTTCTTATATTGCTGAAATGTCAATTGGCAGTGTTTTATCAGATGATGATTCTATATTTGACAGGGTCATGAGTCTTATTCACGATGAACACACCCTTAACCGCTATCAAAAAAACATGAAGTCCATTAAGGAGGACCTCTTGTACTCAAAACAGAAAGTAGGTCTGAACATTGCATAAGTTGCTTCTAATTATGATTCTTGTCCCTGTATTGCTAGGACCAGTGACCACCCTTGTATACCGCATCTTTCATAAAAAGAAGTTGGGGACATCTGTGTTTTTGACCTTTGATGATGGTATCAGTGACCATACGGAAGCCTTGTTAGACTTATTAAAAGATCATGATATACAGGCCACCTTTTTTATTGTGTCCTCAAGTCTTCATGACCACCCCAAAACCTTAAATAGAATGAAGAAGGAGGGCCACACCCTGGCCTTTCATTCAAGACACCATAAGAATCAGTTGCTCATGTTGCCTCATAGCCTCTACCTTGACTTCATGGGAGGCCTAGAAGATTTTAGGATTCATAAGCATGAAGTCACCTATTTCAGACCCCCCTGGGGGCACATGAGTTTATGGGGATTGCTTGCCTGCAGGAGCTATGGCCTGACGCCAGTTCATTGGACAAAAATCCTAGGAGACTGGAAGGCAGAGAAGACTGTAGAAGATTTAAAAAGAGACCTCCTAACAGTAGGACCTGGAGATGTGGTCTGCCTGCATGATGGTAGGGGAAAAAACCAGGCCCCCCTGAGAACCATTGAAGCCTTGAGGCAGACACTAGGAGAAATGAAGAAGAAAGGATTAAGCTTTGAGACCCTTGATGCACTTAATTAAAAAGGTCATGATCAACGGCGGTATATTTGGCCTGGCTTTGATCTTGACCTATCAATTTATATTCTCAAAAATGGATTTTAAGACAGTGGCTGGTGCCCTTGGTCAGGCCAGGTTGCCTTATATCTTCCTGGGCATGCTTATGACCTCTTGTGCCATAGGTCTTGAAGGCCTTGTAACCAAAAGAAACCTAAGCCTGGTTGGTGTTAAGACCTCCTGGACAAGGGGCCTATCCTACGCCTTGGCTGGTAATTTTTTTAGTGCCATTACCCCAGCGGCTAGTGGGGGACAGCCAGCTGTTATTGTTTTGATGAAGAAAGACAAGGTCACGATAGACCAGGGGAGCCTGGCCTTGCTCATGGACCTGGTTGCCTACCAGATATCTATCGTTACCTTTGGTCTTGTGGCCTACTTGGTTTATTTTAAGACCATTAACCAATCCTTGGGTCAAACCCTTCCTCTCTTATGGATTGGTCTACTTCTCAATGGCCTGCTTCTTTTAACCACCCTAAGCGCCTTGTTTTCAGAAAGTTTCTTTGGATCTTTAGTCAAGGGTGTTCTAGTCATAACAGGAATATTCTCTAAGAAACAGGTAGATAAAATTATAGAAAAGGCAGAGGCTTTTAAGGGCCACCACCGGGCTTGTAAGGCCGTCATACTTAAAGACAAGCTGTCCTACTTAGCCAATATTGGAATGACTGCTATAAGGATACTCTTAATCTTCTCAGCCCCCTTTATGGTCTACAAGAGCCTTGGTCTAGACCAGGTTCATATGATGCGTTTGTTGAGCCTACAGGCAGCCCTCTATATTTCCTGTGCAGCCCTACCTTTTCCTGGAACGATTGGGATTGGGGAAGCCAACTTCCTCTTGTTCTTCAGTAGTATTTTTTCAAGTGGCCTCATAAGCAGTGCCATGATTTTATCGAGGAGTATCAGTCTCTATACGACCCTGGTGGTATCAGGCCTGGGTATGTTGTTCATTTGGGTAAACCTTAACTTAAGGAGTCGGCGTGAAAAGAAATTATCTTATTGATCGGTTTAAATACCTGGCAGCTGTTGGGGTTGTCTTTGCCCATGTCCACCTGACCCACCCCATTAATAGCCTGGGGATCCACTGGCTGGTCAATGGCTTGGTCCGGCTGGCAGTCCCGTTTTTCTTCATCTGCTCAGGCTACTTTTTATCAAAAAAGGACATGAAGAACCCCCAAGTCGTAAAGACCTTTACACTCAACCAGGCTAAACGCTATGGTATTTTGTCCTTGATTTATATACCAATTGCCTTTGTTCAAATGATCTTTTTAGACCAGCTAGATTTTGGGACCTACTTACATGAAGTGGTTGTCAAGGGGACCTTCTTACACCTGTGGTATTTCCCAGCCTTAATCTTGGCGACCTGGCTGGTCCACTTGGGCTTAAGAAGACTATGCCCCCAATCACTTGTCCTGCTTTTGGTCCCCATATATGCCTTTGGCCTACTAGGAGAGGGTTATCATGGTCTGCTGGAGTTGATACCCGGACTATCCACCCTTTATCATGGCTATGAAGGGATCTTTTTAACCACTAGGAACGGGTTGTTTTTAGGCCTTCCCTTTATTTTTATGGGGTGGTCCATGGGATATTACAAGCATGAGGTAAAGGGTCTAGAGCCTAAGTTGATGGTGAGCCTTATCCTCTTACTAGTAGAAGTCAGTCTCCTTGATTACTTGAACCTAGCCAGGGATTATAACCTGGTCCTTGGCATCATCCCCGCCAGTTACTATATGTTTAAGTGGATCCTAAAGACCAGCAGTAAAAGGAGACTCCATAAAAAGACACCAGCCTATGCTAGGAACAGTGTTTTTCTTTACGAATACCACCTCCTGGTTTATGGTCTTCTCTTGGGATTCATGGCACAGGTGGACCTAGATATTCTCAACTTTGGCCTTGTTCGTTTCATCATAGTTTATGGAATCTGCCAGGGCTTATACCTAGTGACTCAATGGAAACGGTCGACAAGGACTTCCTTAAGACATATAATAAAAACAAGGAGGGAATATGTATAAAATATTATTAGCAGAAGACAGCCCAGAAATATCAGACTTGATAGTCTTGTACCTGTCCAGTGACCGGTATCAAATAGACCTGGCAGAAGATGGCCAATCAGCCCTAGCTTTGTTAAAGGAAGGGGACTATGACCTATTAATTACAGATATTATGATGCCCAGGATGGATGGTTACGACTTGATCAAGAACCTGCGTCAGTTCAGTCATATTCCTGTTTTAATCCTGTCAGCCAAGGGGGAAGACCATGATAAAATTCTGGGTCTAAATATAGGAGCTGATGATTACATCACCAAGCCCTTTAACCCCTTAGAAATTACAGCCAGGGTGAATGCAGCCCTCAGGCGGCGGTATCAGTTTGAAAAGGAGGGTAAGGACATCATCAGTCATGACACCCTTATCATTGATACCAAGGCATTTACTGTGAAAAAAGATGGAGCCATAATAGACTTTACGTCTACGGAGCTTAAAATACTTTTGTATTTACTGGAATCAGCTGGGCGGATTTACTCCAAGGAACAGATCAGTGTCTTTATCAACGGGGCCTATTATGAGACTGATGATAACTCTATTATTGTTCATATATCCAACATAAGGAAGAAACTAGGATCAAATAGCTTGGGGAAACCCTTTATTACAACTGTGAGAGGATTGGGGTACAGAATTGAAAAAATTTAGGTTTAAGTTAGGCTTCTTTGGCCTAATTGTACGAAACTTTACTATTTTCACCTTGTCCAGCTTCTTTTTGATCATTGGTCTCCTGGTGTTTTTAACAGTCGCCATATACTTTAATGTGAACTCCCTATCAGACGTTAGTGGAGGAGACTATAAGGAGGACCTGGTCCAGGGCAAGTATGAGGAAATACAGGCAGCGCTGACAGCTGATGGAGACCGTCATCTGTATGTGTTAGATGGAGAAAGCTTCATCTTTAAAAGCGACAAAAAACCACTTGAGATGGACCTAGACCATCTTCATTTAATACCAGATACGGCCTTGGTTCACTACATTGGGGTTGATCGATTTGGCCAGGAGGGTCAGGGTTATACAACCATTATCTATACCACTGGATTCGATGATGAATATGGACGGACCCTTATAACGGACGACAATCGAGTCATATATTCAAATATGTTCCAAGAAGAAACCTTTACGTCAGAGGAAATCCTAATGATCATGGGGGACTATGATGACACCTATTCCATCTCCAAGACTGTATTTGAGAGTAAAGAGGGTAGGCAACTAATAGCCGTTTTTTTAGATGACAAGGAGTACTTTGATACCATCAATGTCCGGTGGGAGAAAATTATTATAGTCGGCCTGATTGTATTCGGTATTGTATACCTGCTCTTTATCCTACTCTTTATTAGGAGTATTGACCGCAAGGTGAAGAAGCCCCTTAACCTTTTAACGGTTGCCATTAAAAACTTAAGAGACAAGAAGGCGAATCCTATACACTATAAGGGACCCAGGGAGTTTGAAAGGATCATGACTCAGTTTGACCTAGTGTCTCAAGACCTTCGGGTGGCGGAGCAAAGAGAGCAGGCCATGAGAGAGGAAAGACAAAGGCTTTTGTCGGACATATCTCACGATTTAAAGACGCCCATAACCATCATTCAGGGCTTTACCAAGGCAATTGTGGATGACAAGGTGGATGCGCTTAAGAAAAAGCAGTATATTCAAGCCATCCATGACAAGTCAAAGTATATGGGTGACCTTGTCGACCAGTTGAGTCTTTATAACAAGATGAATCATCCAGACTTCAAGCTAAATTTAGAGGATCACAACCTAATAGCCTTTTGCAGAAATTACTTGATAAACATCTATGACTCCATAGAAAGCCAAGGGTTTGAACTTGTGGTTGACCTGCCAGATGAAGACCTTGTGGCGCGTTTTGATCCCCTACAGTTAAACCGTGTCTTCAATAACATTATCTATAACAGTGTTAAATACAATGAAGCTAAGACTAAGATTCACTTCACTGTGACCAGTGATCAGGAGGCCATATATCTAGAAATATATGATGATGGTATTGGTATATCTGATGATTTGAAAGCCCGACTCTTTGAGCCCTTTACAGTTGAAGATCCGTCTCGGTCAACGGAGAGCAGCGGCCTCGGTCTTGCTATTGTTAAGAAGCTCTTAGTCGCCCATGATATAGACATACAAATCATGACCAGACCCCTAGGTTTGGGTTACCAGTTGACTCTAAAAAGACCAGATCAGTTATAAGACCCTTCTATTGAGAGACCTCCTACCTGGAGGTCTCTTTTATGAGGGGAGAAAAGTGTACAAGGTCTAGATTTTCATGACTTTTTTCTGATATGATAGGTATAAGTAAAAGAAGGATGGTGAATGATGCATAAGGAAAATTACCAGCGGTGGTTGAACCAAACAAACTTGGATCAAGATACCATAAATGAATTAAAAGCTATAAGGAACAATGAAGAGGAAATAGAAGGCCGTTTCCGTAAGGATATTGATTTTGGTACCAATGGTATTAGGGGGCTCATGGGCGTAGGTAGTAGCCGGATGAACATCTATACGGTTAGAAAGGTAAGTCAGGGAATTGCCAATTACCTAAAGGCAACCTATGAGGATGAGGAGATTTCTCTTGTGATTGCCTTTGATTCAAGACATAAGTCCCATACTTTTGCCAAGGAAGCAGCTGGTGTTATGGCGGCAAATGGCTTAAGGGTCTATATCTTTGATAGTATCCGGTCATCCCCTCAATTATCTTGTGCCGTACGTTACTTAGGGTGTCAATTGGGCATTATGATGACAGCCAGTCATAATCCAGCAGTGTACAACGGTTATAAGGTCTATGGACAAGATGGTGGCATATTAGCAGCGGGTCCGACTGAGGCAGTGACAGCCTATATTAAGAGGGTCGATATATTTGACCAAGTCACCTATAAGGCCTACGACCAAGCGCTTGAGGACCAGGAGGTCCTGGTTTTAGGACCAGAGGTGGATCGAAACTACATGGACCATGTGAGGACCCTCTTGGTAGACAAACCTCTAAGGGAAAGGCCTTTTAAGACAGTATATACGCCCTTGTTTGGGGGTGGCCTGGTCCCAGTTCAAAAAATTTGGACAGAGAAGGCTGAAGATATAGTATATGTAGACCACCAATGTCCACCCAATGGGGATTTTCCAGGTATGGATGCCCCAAATCCTGAGTACAAGAAGACCATGGGTGAGGCTATAAGGCTAGCCCAGGAGACGGGGGCCCACCTGGTAATTGGCACAGACCCAGATGTAGACCGGGTTGGTGTAGGCGTAAGAAGACCTGGTGGTGACTTTGATCTGCTTACGGGCAACCAGATTGGTCTCTTGCTCTTGGAATATGTATTAGATCATACAGAAAACCTGTCAAAAAAAGATATAGTCATGACCACCATTGTATCCTCAGACTTAGGGATTGAAATTGCTCAAGCGTATGGGGTCAGTCATTTTAGGACCCTAACCGGCTTTAAGAACATTGGAGAAAAGATTAATGAGTACCAAGCAGATAAATCCTTTGATTTCTTGTTTGGTTATGAAGAGAGTCTAGGCTATTTGAAGGGGACCTTTACAAGGGAGAAGGATGCTATCGTAGCTTGTTTGCTTGTTCATGAAATGGCCCAGGCCTATTGGCAAGAGGGTAAATCCTTATTTGACCAACTAGAGCTTATCTATGAAAAATATGGTTATAACATTGATGGAGCCAAGACCTATGAGTTTAAGGGCCTCTACTTCAATGAACGCATGGCCAAGAAGGTAGATGATCTTAGGGACAAGGTCTATCTCAAGCAGGTATTTCCTGAAATAATGACCCTAGAAGACTATAAGGCCCAGGAGGCCTATAACTTCCAGACTCAAGATGTTAAGGCTTTGAACCTTCCAAGCTCAAATGTCTTAAAGATCTATTTGATAAATGGATCGTGGATTGGTATTAGGCCATCAGGAACCGAGCCAAAGATGAAAATCTATTTCTCTGCTAGGGGCAAGACAAGGGAAGAAGCTGAAATGTACTTGGATACGATGAAGGTAGCGGTTGATGGTATCTTCAATGACACGAAGTGATTTAAGGGGGAATCATGAGTCAAACAGGGGGAGAAAAAAAGGTAAAGAAGAACAAAAAGCAAAGGTCTACAACCAATAGGAACACTGTAGAGGCCAACCACAATTTTACCACTCAGATTATCAGAAGAGAGAAGAAATATAGACAGTTTTTATACGCTGTCTTTGCCTCGACCCTAGTGGCCTTCTTGGTAGTCTTGGTCTATCAATGGGAGACGACTGATTTAATCAGTAATATTATCACGTCGATCTCTATTGCTGGTTTTGTTGCTTTAGTTGGACAGTTTGTTTTAACCATTCTACAAAACCTATCAAACAAAAGAAATTTCAAGGTGTGTCTCATCTGTAAATCCAGTCAACTGTCTACGGATATTATCAGGGGTGTGCAAAAGTATTATTCTGGGGCTCCAAGAATTGCTTTAACGATTCATACCATAGAAGCAGATACAGATGACAAGGCTGAGGATGAATTAATTGACTACCTTGCAAAAAATAGTAATCAGTTTAATGGCTTTATCATACGGCCGATTAAGGTGACGGACAAGTTTTCTTCTGAGTTGAGTCGGTTGACTGATCGGAAAAAGAAGGTTGTATTAGTGGATCGTAACTTGAGTCCATCTCAACTGGAGAGTTTTTATAGTTCAACCATTCCTGCATTTGTTGGATCTGACTTTAAGGCTTGTGGAAAAATGACCAGTGAAGAAGTCCTGCGTGTCATTGAAGGGGAAGATAAGAAAGATTCGAAAATCCTACTATTAGTAGGACCCAAGCAGTATCCTAGTTCTGTTGCAAGGTCTAAAAGCATCCTTTGGCATCTCGGGGAAAAGAACTGCCTTGACATGACTCATTCCATCTTGCTGGACAACTTTAATGTGGACAAGGCTTTAGAAAGAGTAGAAGCCTACCTAGACGAGATGTGGACAGATGAAGAGGAGGTTGCTGACCGGGTCTTGGCCATGTATTCGGGTAATGATACCCTGGGTCAGGCAATTTTAAAGCGGGTATCTTTAGATGATAACACAGCCTTTTCGCGGTTAAAGGCCTATAAAAAATTTGTTTTGATTGGGTGTGATGGGGCAGTAGACGTTGAGGAAAAATTCCTCTTAGATTATTATAACTTGCCCATATCAACTATCATGGTCTTACCTAGAAAACAAGGTGTCTATGCAGCTGAGGAAATGTTTCTTATGCTAACTGAGGTTGAGAGCAAATTGAAACGTGTAAGACTTGTTGAACCCAAGCTACATAGATACATGAATGGTTACGATCCTGCTTCAGAAGAGGAAGCACCAGAAAGTTCCACAGGGGGCAAGTCTCAAAAGGTAAAAAGTAAGTTATCAAATCCTGAAGACCAGTTTACAGGTAATCTTATCAAGCAAGAGAAGAAGTATAAGAGATTTTTATACAGTGTCTATATGGCGACCCTCTTATCCTTCTTACTGGTCTTCATGTATGAGTTGAATCACGATCAGGTGGTCAATGCCTTTATTACTGCCAGTTCAATAGCAGGTTTTGTTGGTCTACTGGGTCAATTCGTCCTGACTATTTTACAAGACTTAAATGATAAAAGAAATCTACGAGTATATGTAGTGGCCAAGTACAGTCAGTTTACCAAAGAGAGTTTAAGGGGAGTCGAGAAATACTTCTCTGGGATGTCTAGATTTGAGTTAACAACGGATACCATTGAGATCGAACCTAGGCCTGATCAAGAGAGTGGGAATCTAGATGATAATCAACTGGCTGAGGAAAGAATGGTCAAGCTCTTAAAGGATAATGGCAAGCGCTTTGATGGCTTTATTATTCGACCGGTTCTAGGTGGTGAAAAACTGGTAGGCGAGATTGAAAAGATTGTAAGGGCCAACAAGGATGTTGTTTTGTTGGACAGGAATATTACTGAGGAAGACCAAAAAAGATTCTACTCCTCTGCTATACCTGCCTTTGTCGGGTCTGATTTCTCCAAATGTGGTGAATTAATCGCAGATGAAATAAATGCTTATGTTCAGAAAAAAGAGAGTGAACTGACTAAAATTGTTCTTTTATTGGGGCCTAAAGATTATCCAAGTTCTAAGGCGCGTTGTGTAAGCCTCTTGTGGCATTTGGCTTGTGAAAACAATTTGAAGAGGGTCAGCAGCATCATGTTGAAACGCTTTACGCCTGATAAGGCCCTGCCTGGACTTGGAGACTTGGCTATGAAAATTATTGACAAGTCAACAAACCTTGAAGAGACCAACCTTATTATGTACGCTGGAAATGATAGTCTGGGTAAGGAGATTATGCGTCATGTCAGTCTAGGCCCAGTGGATGAAAGTCATACAATCCAAGAAGCTAGGTCGAGTAATGAGAAAATCCTCTTGTTACATGAAACCTTCAAACAATTGAAGGACTTCGTTTTAATAGGGTGTGATGGCCTGGTCGATGTTAGTAAGAAGTACCAGCTGGGTTACTATGATAAGAAGTTTGCTACCATAAAGAGTTTACCCATAGAACAGGGGCGTGTTGCTGCTGATGAGTTACATGATATGCTGACCACTAACATAGGCAAGCGCATGCGGGTAAAGTTAGTGGAACCAGAAATCTATAAGTCTTACGATGACAACTTCCATCCTAAGGATGACAATTGCCATTGTCCGTAAGAGATTAACATAAAAATAATCATCTCCCGAGACTCTTCCAGGGTCTTGGGAGATTTTTATAAGTATGATAAATTATTATTACATGTTAAAGGAAATCTGCCCATTTAATTGTTATTTACTGTCAAATAGGTTAGTCTGAAAGGGGAGGAAGAACAATGAAGAAATGGATATTAATATTAGTCGTTTTTAGCCTGGTTTCATGTACAGGTAATAATAAGAATAATGAAGACAATAACAAGAATACGTCTGGTGAGGAAAGGCCCCACATTGAAGATCAGAACAATGACCAGGAGGTAGATGATAGCACTGGTGATGGTGATGACTCAAAAGAGGATGAAGATTTAATCGATGATGAAGAGCCTGTAGATTCTCAGGATGAGTCTGTTGAGGAGTTCCTGCATTACAGGGTGATCGTTGAGAGCCTAGAAATTAGGGAGGAAGCCTCATTAGATAGTGACCTAGTCGGAAGAGCGAGTAAAGGGGATATTATCATCATAGAAGAAACCTTTACAGATGAAAATGGAGACTTGTGGTTAAGTCCTGGTGAAGGATGGATACCTGCTTGGTTATGTAGAGAAATCAAGGTAACAGACCAGGTGACGGATGCATCATATCCTGTAATTGTAGCCAAGGAAGATATTGACCTTCATCAAAGAGTCGGGGATGATCAGACCATGGGTGTAAAGATTGCCAAGGACACCAGCCTTCGAATTCTTGATACCTACATTGATGATGACCGCCAGACCTGGTATAAGGTCATAACTCCTAGTGGCTACTTGGCTTGGATCAAGAGTGATCATAGTCAAGAGGTCTTAAGAAGTGGCCTTGTAAAACAAGAGACCCTTAAGGTTATCCAGGACCTTATCTCCTCTAGTTCTGATTTAAGTCTTAAGGCCTTCCAGAAGGCTGTGACGGATCGGGTAGACGGCAGTTTGGTTAAACGTCAGATTGAAAGTAATGAAAGAGCAGTTTTTACGATCGTTCATAATGAAAACATGTATGTGATGGGCCATAATAAGTTAGAGGGAACCTATGAAGTCTTAATGGATACAAGGGATATCAATCCTCTTATGATTGTCAATGACCTCTACCTGGTCTACAGAGTCTATCACCAGGGAAACTTTGCTTATTTTGCCTATGATTTAGTGAATCATGAGCAAGCAATCATTGCTATCGATCATATTCGACAAATCAGTCAAATGGATAAGCATAGTCCAGCAGACTTAGGTGACACCGCTTATATCCTGGTTGACCATCTACAGGATGACTTGGGGACAATCAGCTATTATGACCTAAAGACTGGTATCCAAAGTCCCTATAAAAGACCCAACGCAACCTATGAGTGGCAACTAGAGGATAGCCAGTATGCCACCCAGGTGAATAGGGTTAATAGGGATACGGGAGAATCTAGTCTCTTCCATTATATCTCTATGGATAATGGGGTCTTTAATTTTGTAGAAGATGAATCGTATTTGAGTATACACGAAATAGACCAAGCCCTGAGTCTTGATTATGATGATTTCACGTCTGAGCGGATCCATGACTATATGATGGGGCTGGAAAAGCATATCCATAAGTCTAGGGTTGAAAAAATTGAGTACGGTGGCATACGGTATGCTTATTATAAGGTAGACCTGAAAGAGGATTCGATTACCAATTATGTTAGGGTGTCTTATTTGGTGAAGTGGACCATTGGAACAAAAAAATACCAAGTAATTCCTCGGGTAGAGTTTGATATCTACATGCAAGACCTGGACTTTCCTATGACGCCGGCGGAAGTGGAAACATTTTTAGTGGAACGCTTCCTGTATTGCAAGGACCAAATTAAAATTGAGTATGCCAAAGATGGCTATTACCTTCTAAGAGAGAATACAGTCAGGTCCGATGTTGCCCTAGGTAAGCTTTATTGGTTGGATACTGAGAGAGAGACCAAGGGGATGTTTGACCACCACATTAGCCAGGTGGAAAAGATAATTGATGACCGTTATATCTTTGTTAACCAGAATGACTTCTTTGATACCAGTCTCATTGTGTATGACATTGAAGATGGAGGAAGCACCGTATTTTATAGAAGGTACAGGACCTACCACCTGTTAAAAGAAACAGACTGGCTGTTGGTTGTCATTCCTCATGAAGTAAGTGTAAAAAATGAGGACCATGCTTTTGGAATGGGTCTTATGGCTGTCAACTACAAAACTGGACAAATGAAAATGCTTTATCAAGCAGACAAGGATCGGTCTTATGGCTTTGAAGTAAGTGAAGGGGAGGACCTAATAGATATTTACACCTATGAAAGAGGCTTAGATCCAGAAGGTGTAGACAAGGAAGTAGAACGTTCTGTCTATATAGGTGAAACTGAAGCAATGACTTTGTTTATTGATGAGATTAACCTTATTGATGATATTGATAAAGATACAGTTGGACACTAAGTTAATAAATGATAATGAAACGAAGCCGATTAGGCTTCGTTTTCTAGTTCAAGTTTTATTTTTTTTGTCAGTTGTTTATAAACTATATGATAGGAGTCATCAATCATGTTCTTAATTACTGAATCATCTAAGGTTCCATCTAAATAAACCGTGTTCCAGTGGGTCTTATTCATGTGATAGCCCTCTATTATTTCCTGGTACATATCTCTAAGTAAGATATTATTTTCTGGGCTGTTCTTCAGGTTGATACTGAGCCGGTTGGTTTCATGGGCATTGATCAGGGCAAACATCTTCCCTCCCACCTTGTAGACGCAGGTGATTTCATCAAAGGGATAGGTCTCCTGGCTGAAGGGGTAGGATGCTAGTAGGTCTTTCAGGCTTTCTAGTGTCATTATATCCTCCTTGTTTGATTGTCTATATATATTGTATGCCTTATTGACTTAATGAGCAAGTGTCTGGGCTTTCTTGTATGAAGTTTACAAGAGGAGGAAAATGACTCTATTAGGTCTCTTAGTTAGAGATATAAAGAGGTGTGCGGCTGATTCAGGGTATATCCTGCCATTAAGAAGACAAAATTTAGTGAAATATCCACAAGATCAAATGCGAACGTATATGTTGATTGCGATTAAAACGTACGGTAAAATATACACGAAAACGAACAAATATGGATCACAACTAAAAAACATTCGCTTATATAAGTCTGATTATTATGGTTCAGATGTCTCTACCAGGTTGCCGAAAACCTGTCTATAAGCCGGGGAGGACAAGATGCATTACGACTTAATTATTGTTGGTGCAGGACCAGCGGGGATATTCACAGCTTTGGAAATGGTAAGGAAGAACACAAACAAATCAATACTTCTACTTGAAAAGGGATTTCCAGTTGAAAAGAGGCACTGTCCCAAGGAAGAGACCAGGGTCTGTGTCAATTGTAAACCCTACTGCCATATCACAACAGGCTTTTCTGGTGCAGGTGCCTTTTCAGATGGAAAACTGTCATTGTCATATGCCGTAGGAGGGGACCTACCCGATATGATCGGAAGAGATAAGGTTCAAGACTATATTGCTTATACGGACCAAATATATTTGGACTTTGGTGCTGATGATCATGTTGAGGGACTAGAGAACTCTGAGGCCATAAAGACTATTCGTAAGCATGCCATCCAGGGAGGACTTAAGTTAGTGGACTGTCCGATTCGTCATCTAGGCACTGAAAAAGCCCAAGAGATATACTATAAGATTCAGGAATATATCCTAGCCCAGGGGGTTGAGATTGCCTTTCACGCCAAGGCAAAGGATATTCAGGTGGAAAATGGACAGGTCAAGGGCCTAGTCTATGAGGACTTGAAGACCAAGGAAGAGAAAGAGGTTAGTAGTGCCCAGGTTGTTGTTGCAGCTGGCCGAAAGGGGGCAGACTGGCTCAAGTCTCTTTGCCTAAAGCATGACATCAACCACAAGGCAGGGACTGTAGATATTGGTGTTCGAGTAGAAGTAAGAAACGAGGTCATGGAAGAGGTCAACAATGTCCTTTATGAGTCTAAGTTGATAGGCTATGTAGAACCCTATAGGGATAAGGTGAGAACCTTCTGCCAAAATCCTGGTGGTTTTGTGAGCCAGGAAAACTATGACAATGACTTGGCTGTGGTGAATGGTCACTCCTACAAGGAAAAGAAATCAAATAATACCAACCTGGCTATCCTAAGTTCCCATAACTTCTGTGCTCCTTTTAACCAGCCCATCGAATATGGCAAGAAGGTTTCTGAACTGGTCAATATGCTAGGAGAGGGAAGGATTCTTGTCCAGCGTTATGGGGATATACTCAATGGTAAAAGAACCTGGGAAAAGGAACTCATGAGGTCTAATGTAGAGCATACTCTTGTAGATGCTGTGGCAGGAGACCTAACAGCTGCCATCCCCTACAGACCAATGACCAATATCTTAAATTTCATTGCTGCTTTAGATGCGGTGGTACCTGGATTTGCAAGTCCTGAAACCCTCTTGTACGGGCCTGAAGTCAAGTTTTATTCCAACAAAATCATCTTAGATGACACCTTCCAAACCAACATTAAGAACCTCTATTGTCTAGGGGATTCTAGTGGATGGACCAGGGGGCTCATGATGGCTTCCTTGATGGGAGTTATAATGGGTCAGCACCTAGCATAAATAAATGAGTCCAATTTCCCCTTGTAGAAATCACAAGAGGAAGATTGGACTTTTGTGATTTAGTTCAGAGAAAGTCCATCCATTTAAGGCTTTTAGTGGTATAATAGGAGGAGTGAAAAGGGGAGATGATATGAATAAAATCGACAAGCTATTTATAGATAATATAAGAGACATCATGACCAATGGAAGTGATGATTTTGATGGGAACGTTAGACCAGTTTACAAGGACGGTAGCCCATCTCATACCAAGTTCATCACTCAGAATTTTGAGAAATATGACTTGAATCAAGGAGAATTTCCTATTACCTCTTTGAGGAACACAGCCTGGAAGTCTGGCATCAAGGAGATCTTTTGGATCTATCAGGACCAATCCAATGACCTTGACCTCTTGCGGGACAAGTACAATATCAAGTGGTGGGATGAATGGGAAGTAGATGGGTCTAGGACTATTGGTTGCCGGTATGGGGCAACAGTTAAGAAGTATGACCTGATCAATCAGTTGCTTGATGGCATCAAGAACCAGCCATATGGAAGACGCCACATGATGAGTCTCTGGCAGGAAGGAGACTTCAAAGAGACACCAGGTCTTAATCCTTGTGCCTTTATGACCATGTGGAGTGTTAGACGGTCTCAAGAGGGGGAGAGATTCCTGGACATGACCCTAGTCCAGCGGTCTAATGATTACCTGGTAGCTGGACATATTAATAAGATCCAGTATGTTGCCCTCCAAATGATGGTTGCCAAACACTGTGACCTCAAGCCAGGTGTTTTTGCCCACTATACCCATAACCTGCATATTTATGACAGGCACTTCGATCAGGCTAAAATCTTGATCCAACGATATGAAGACAACCCAGACCTGCCAAGGCCTGTTTTGAAGCTTGAAAGCGAAAAAAGTAACTTCTTTGACTTTACATTAGAGGATTTCGTTCTTGAAAACTACAAGCCCATCAAACCCCAACTAAAGTTTGAACTGGGTATCTAGGAGGACTCATGCAAGAAATTAATATTATAGTAGCCATTGGTAAACATTATGAAATCGGCCTGTCGAATGACCTCTTATGTCATATTAAGCCAGACCTTCAGTATTTTAAGAGAACCACCAAGGACCATATTGTCATCATGGGTAGAAAAACCTTTTTATCCTTGCCAGGTGGCCCTTTAAAGCATCGAGACAACATTGTCATCACCAGAAGTGATGATTTTGACCATGATGGGGTAACAGTGGTGGACAGTATAGAAGCCAGCCTTGAGGCGGCTAAGACCTTAAATCCAAGGGGAGATAAAAAAATCTTTATCATTGGTGGAGCTTCCATCTACAAGCAATTTTTGCCCCTGGCCCACAAGCTTTATATCACCCATATATTTGAGGACTTTGAAGCAGATGTCTATTTCCCAATCATTGGCCCTGAATGGAACTTAACCTGGACCCAGGCTGAAAGAGAGAACATAGAGCACATGCACCAGCATATGTTTGCCATATATGAAAGAAAGTAAGTAAGAAACTGTTCATACCTGACTAGGGTATGGGCAGTTTTAGTATTTTAAAGGAGGTAGAGAAATGGAGTGGTTCAACCAAAGTCCAGACATTATTATCAAGACCCTTTTAACCATTGTATTAACAGGTTTTTTAGGGGCTCAAAGACAGAAGTATGAGAAACCAGCCGGCTTTAAGACCCATATATTTGTTGGTGTAGGAGCTATGTTGACAGTAATGGTTGGTTACTTTCTTTATGATAAGGGCTATTCCTTGGATATAACCAGGATGCCGGCCCAGGTCATCAGTGGCATAGGTTTTTTAGGGGCAGGCACCATTTTTAAGAGTGAGGACAAGATTTCTGGCCTAACCACCGCTTCAACGGTTTGGGTGTCGGGTTCTATAGGAGTTGCTGTCGGGGCGGGTTATTATCTTGGAGCCCTCTTAACGACCCTAGTCTTATTCTTACTCCTAGAACTTAAGGACATCAAGCGTTATTTTTTCAAGATGAGGCAGGTAAGGTCTAAAACAACTTATGACTTGGCCTATAAGACCCTGACTTATCAGGAGGTTGTGACCCTATTTGATGAGCGACATTTGGTCATGAAGGCCTGTAACCACTTGATTGATGAATCCTTTTATGTGTTAACCAGTCATGGCAGGGTCCTCCTAGACAAGGATATTGGAAAAGACCTAGGTATCAGGGGTGGCATACTCTTAAATTGTCTGAAGGACACGACCTATGACTACTTCAGTGGCAGTCAGGTTGGCTACTTCAAAAAGCCCCTGTCCCTGGTATACTTTAGCCAAGAGGAGGATGTTATTAAGTTTCTTGACAAAATGACTTATAAGTTAAAAACAGGCGTAGCTATTATTTAATGTGAAGCCACTTGGTTGACCAGGTGGCTTCAGTCTTGCCTGTCTCATATGAAGTTGATAGATATTTTTATGTTTGAAAAAAACTTTTAATTTTATGTCACAAATATAAAGTTCCAATTGTATATATAATAGGACTCCCTAAAAAGGGGGGGAGTTGGATGAAAAGAGAGACTAGGAAGGAGAACTCATGGTAAAACAAGATGTAGAGGCCTGTATTCACGCTGTTAAATCAGGAGATACCCAGGCTTTTGAATACATAGTGGACACCTATCAAAAGCCCATATATAAGTATATCAGGTATATAGTCTACAACCAGTGGGATAGTGATGATATCCTACAAGATGTATTTATTAAAATATTTACCCACCTCCATACCTACAAGGAGGGAGGGAATTTTGAGGGATGGATTTATAAGATTGCCTACAATCAAGCCATCAATGTTCTTAGGAAGAAAAAGAAAAATCCAGTCCTTGATATGACCAAGATGGCAGAAGTGGCCCACTTTGATGAGGACAAGGAGGAGCTTTCTTTGGAGGTTTCTAAAGCCTTGCAAAGGTTAACAGCAGAAGAGAGAACCCTAATTTTCTTGAGGGTTCATGAGGATTTATCTTATAAGGAAATTAGCCTTATCCTTAATAAGAAAGAGGCTAGCCTGAGAAAAAAATATGAAAGAGCCAAGCATAAGTTTATTAAATACTACCAAGGGGGGACAAGAAATGACTACAGACAAGTTCAACCAATTAATTAACCAGTCCATTGATAGTGTGGACCGAGATCTAGATATGAAGGAGAAAATTATGGCTAACCTAGAGGGGAAAAGTCATAAGAGAAGCAAGAAAACCCTTAGAAGGACCCTTTTAATTGCTGCCCTCTTTACCCTTTTATCAACAACCGTTTTTGCTGGTGTCCTGCTTGTCACTGGTGTGATTTTCACTGACCTGGATCTAAAGGGAGATAATGATGAGGTGGTCGCAAGCCTAAGAGTGTATAATGAATATGAGATGGGGAAAGAGTTTAAAGATGAGCGCGACCCTGCCTTTGATGCCTTTCATGATGACCTTAATAAGTCTAGGCCCCACCTCAGAGACTATGGCATCATCGATACCAGGGGGGACTATCCACGCCTACGGCTGTATTCACAAAGGGGGAAGACTTTTTCAAGTTATCATGCCTTGGAATCATACCTGAGTCACTATCTTTTACCGGATAGATTTGGGGATTATATCTTTGAATCTGCCCACGAATCACGAGAAAACTTAAGATACAGCAAAGAGGAAATTCAAGAGTTTGCTGACCAAAACCCTGGTCAAGACTTCGTGGTGGTAGACCTAAAACTTGGTGGTCCAGAACGTATAAGCTACCATTACCTACACACTGAGACAGGGGATAGACTCTATGTATTCCTGAACTTCGGCTTAAACAATGACAAGCTATCTTATGTATCAAAAGAACCTGGAGATTATGAAGTCATCAAAATCAATGATTTAGACGTGGTCTTAGGCCATCAAGTAAATGGGGGCAGTACCAAGCAAGGGGGGGAGTGGATTGAAATTATTAACAAGAACAACTATTTCACAACATCCTATATTCCTGAAAAAGACCTTAAGGTGAATGTGAGATTCCACGTTGATTATTCCAAGAAGAAGCAAGTTATAGATGGAGAAGAAGTGTATGTAGCCACCTATCCTGAAAACATGAGGGATATTATTATCACCTATACAGAAATGGTCCATAACTTTATTATCCATAGTATGGACACTCTTGAATAAAGAATAAAAAGTCATCCCCTTTAAGAGGATGACTTTTTTATTCAAAACTGTCATAATAGATTTGATCTTCTGGAATACCCTTTTCTTTTAAAAGGGGAGTAACAGAGTCGATCATGACTGGGCTACCACATAGGTAGGCCTCGCATTCTGGACCATTGTCCAAGTATTTCTCAATCAGGTTGGTTACTCGTCCCTTATCCCCTTGCCAGTTGCAGGCCTCAGTAGGTTTAGAGAGACAGGTAATCAATTTGAATCGTGGCAGGTCTTTTTCGAGCTGCTGAAGTTCTTCCATCATGTAGAGGTCTTCTCTAGTTCTGGCACCAAAGTAGAAGGTGCACTCCCGGTCAATCTTGTGATCTCTCATATAAAGAAGGATACTCATGATGGGGGCCATACCCGTACCAATAGCTACCATGACCATGGGGCGGTCGCCCTCTTGATAGTAGAAGTCGCCATAAGGACCAACTATGGTCAACTGGTCTTCCTGCTTTAGATGCTTGTGGATATAGGTTGTACAGATACCACCTGGTATGTAGCCGATGAAGACCTCAAGGGAGGTGTTATCTGTTGGTGATGAGGCAATAGAGTAGGCCCTGTAGACTTCTTCCTTGTTGGAAATATCCCCCTTAAGTCCCTTGTACTTGGGAGCCAGGATTTGTATATACTGGCCGGGCTTGAAACTAATGGTTTCACCTTCAGGGATATTGGCCCGGATATGCTTAATTTTAGGTGTAACATCTTTCATGAACTCGATGTCATAATCATATTGCTTGACATTGAATAGCTCTTCATCAATTTCAATTTTAATGTCTTCCTTGACCTTGAGCTGGCAAGACAAGCGGACACCATTTTTTTGCTCCTGGTCTGATACATAGCCGTGTTCTGTTGGTAGGAAACGACCACCACCTTCAACGACCTTGACCTTGCAGTAACCACAGGATCCCTTGCCGCCACAGGCTGATGGGATATATATTTCCTCCTCTAGTAAGGCCGTCAAGAGGGTATCACCACCGTTTACAATGTATTCTTTTTCATCATTGATGATCATCTTCTTATCACCATAGTTGGCAATAGTCTTATTGGCTAGAGATAAGAGGTAGGCCAAGGAACCAGTGATGGCACTGATGATAAGAACTGTCTTTAGAATTGTTATCATAATACCTCCTATTGAATTTGTACGATACCAGAGAATCCTAAGAAGGCAAGGGCCATGATCCCAGTTATAATTAGGGTAATGCCAGGTCCTTCTAGACCCTTAGGTAGTTTGGCATGGGTGAGTTTCTTTCTTATACCAGCCAGGGCAACAATTGCTAGTGTCCAACCTAGACCAGATCCCAAACCGAATAAAACAGATTGAACCAAGTTGTAGTCTCTTATGATCATAAAGAGAGATACACCGAGGATGGCACAGTTTACTGTAATTAAGGGAAGGAAGATTCCCAGTGAGTAGTAGAGATGTTCAAAGTAGCGTTCGATGATCATTTCGACCAGTTGAACAAAGGCTGCTATGACAATGATAAAGACAATAAATCTCAGGTACTCAAGTCCCAGTGGTGCCAGGATGTAATTATAGATTAAGTAGTTTATTAGAGATGTACAGGTTAAAACAAAGGTTACTGCCTGGCCCAAAGAGAATGAAGTTTCGATTTCATTGGATACAGCAATAAATGAGCACATACCTAAAAAGTTAGCAAGAATCATATTATTAGTGAAAATCGATGCGACTAATATGACCATTGGATTAATATCAACCATTAGACTTTCCTCCTTCCTCTTCTGTTGGGAATATATTCTTAGCGATCCAAATAACTATAGCCAACATGAAGAAGGCGCCAGGCGGCATAATCATGAGGGTCCATGGGGTGAAGGATTCACCAAGAATCTGGATACCAAATAGGCTACCAAAGCCTAATAGCTCTCTAAAGAATGCAATGAACAAGAGGACTACCGTATAGCCAAGTCCCATGGTTACACCATCAAAGAAGGAAAGGAAGGGACCATTGTGCTGGGCGTAGGCTTCACACCGGCCCATGATGATACAGTTGGTAATGATTAAGCCAACATAGGGTCCCAGAGCCTTAGACATCTCTGGAAGATAGGCCTTGAGAAAGATATCAAGTATGATTACAAATGCTGATATAATCAGGGTTTGAACCATCATTCTGATATGCTTGGGTGTATGGTGACGAAGAAGGGATACTGTAAAGCTTGATAAGCCAGTTACAAACATAAGACCAATACCCATTACTAGGGAGTTCATCATGAGATTAGTAACTGCTAGGGCTGAACAGATGCCTAGTATTTGTCGGTATATGGGATTATCTTTCCATAAGCCATGGGCGAAAATGCTTTTAATCTGCTTCATAATAGCCCTCCTTCTTAGCTTGTTCTAAGATTGTTGGTAGGTGGGTGTTGTAGATATCAATGACTGCCTTTGACGTCAGGGTTGCTCCGGAAATAGCATCTACATTGCCCCCAGTTGCCTTGTTATTGACAAAAATATCATCGCTTAAATTGATTTCTATCCCTCGGAAGTCATCCTTATAGTTGTCTTCATCAATCCGGCCACCGAGTCCAGGTGTTTCTGAGTGAGCGATAAAGTTGACACCTAAAACCTGAGAATGGTCTGGTGAAAATGCAATGTGACCCGTGATGGTCCCCCAGAGGCCCTTGCCTGAAATTAAAACCGCATAACCAATTGTTTCTTGGTCCTTGATATAGGTATAGTATGTGGTATCTTTTTCTTCAGTAATGGTGATGTAGGTGTCGAAGAGGTCTTTTACTTGCTCATCAGACTTATCTTGATGGTCTATGTCGAAGACGTATAGGATCGACTTATATATATTAAGAGCTTCTTGTTCCGCTATGGTATCCTTGGTCACTTCGTTGATGAAGGCTAGGCCAAAGGTGAAGACCATAGTGACAAGAACCATAAAGACAACAGGTAGTAAGATTTTCTTTTGCTTAGGCATTCTTTTTCCCACCTTTCTTTTTCTTGTGCATTTTTACCAGTTCATCAAGTAGGGGGGCAAAGGTGTTACCAATTAATATGGCGAACATCATACCACCGGCAAAGAGGGCAAAGCCTCTAATTACAACGGTAACCACACCGATGATGGCACCATAAATGTATTTTGCTGTTGGTGTCTTAGGTGATGAAATTGGATCTGTTGCCATGAAGAAGGCTCCAAATAATAAACCACCTGTTAACATACCAAATAGGGGATTAGGAATCTGTTCCATACCCACTACATAAGTCAGGAAGCTAGAAAGGATAACAAAACTTCCCAGCAAGCCGATGACCGTTTCCTTGGCAGCTGTCTTGGTCCATAAGAGGTAAAGGCCACCGATAATGATTAATATAGCACTGGTTTCCCCGATGGAACCAGAGATGTTACCCAGTAGGGCTCTGCCTAAGTCAACCATTTTACCTGTAGATCTGAAATCTAGCATGGGTGTCGACTGGCTAATAACGTCCACCGAGTACCTGCCTAGGTTACCCCATAAGCCCTTGGCTGGCTGAACCCACTCTAGGGTCATGGCATTTGGGAAACAAACGTAAATAAAAGCACGGCCTACCAGGGCAGGGTTAAAGGGATTTTTACCAAAACCACCAAAGACCATTTTGCCGAAGAGAACCCCAAATATGATACCGATTAGGGCAATATTGAAGGGTACCTTGGGCGGTAGGGTTAGGGTGTAGAGAATGGCAGTTACTATAACGGCTTCTGTAATCTTTTTCGTTGTTTTTCTAACGAAAATCCATTCTACTGCACAGGCAGTGAGGGTGACGGCTATCAACAGGGTCAAAACCCGCCAACCATAGAAGTAGATACCAGCAAGAACAAGTGGTATCAGGGCGTAGGTTACTTTACGCATCATTTTTTGCTTCATAAATTGAATCTTCAATACATTCCCCCCTTATTTGTCGTATTGATATGTATATATCCATTATATGACAAAACTCTACAAAAATCGTTAAAATCATTTATATTTTTCTAAATATTCAAAAAATACAAGACTTTTATTGAAAGTCTTGCCTTAACGTTTATGCCTATCTGTTAAAGGGTAATAGTAAAGTCTAGGAGGCATGAAATGGATCAAAAAATTAGTATATGTCCTGTAACTCGTCTGGAGATTGTTGAGTCCAGCAGGTGGCAGGATTTACATTTAAATAAGCGTTATACCATAAGTATAAGAAAGATAGGCAAGCAAATTATTGATGTCCATGGGAGGGGGCTCATGTCTGAGTTTTCTGCTGACAAGTTCCACAAGATGTTAGCAGCTTTTATTGAGGATCAAGATATTGAGTTTCCCTTTGTAGAGATGCGGTGCTATCGAGATGTCAGAGGCATGATGGCCAGTAAAAAGACCATCATCAGGCAGAAAGACCTCTTGATAGAAGAGGCTGATAAGAGGATTGGTTTCTTGACCTATGAAGCACCTTCAACCATGTCCTATTTATTGAAATCGGGCAAAAGACGGTATGAGAATGTTTCTGTAAGCGTTGGTGCATATGGTGACTACGAAACAGCTGTCCGAAGAGCCCTAGAAATTCTTGACCAGCCCCGGTATGAATACTATAAACACCATCAAAAGGACAGACAAGTCAAGCTTCAGCACCAGGATTTAGAGGCTCTCATTGCCTTTAGTGGTCAGTTTCTATGGGAGGATGACATCTCCAATAAGGTGGATGTAGACTTTGGTAGTGATCATCCCCTTTATCCCTTGTTGGAGAACTTACTCCTGGTTAAGGAGACCATCCTAAATGTTGAAGATGATGTCATAAAAAAATCCAAAGCCCTGGCTCAAGAGCAAATTCAGATGGCTAAAATTGTTGAGGCCTTGGAAACCAGTGTTATTATTTTGGATCCTGGGACTGGAGGCATCGTCAGTGTTAATCCTGCTGGTAGGGCCCTCCTCAAGGGAGATCAAAATAGTCTGGAGGGGCACAAGTATTCAGATTTTATGGTAGGGGAAATCAGTGAGGCAGACAACAAGTGGATGATCAGGGACCTGAATGGAGAAACCATCCCTGTTCTCAGAAAACGTGTAAAGATACAGCTCAATCATGAAGACTATATCCTTGAAAACCTAGTGGATATTCAAGAAACCCAAAAATATGAAGACCAATTAAAGCTCGCCCTAGAGGAAACTGAAAAAATTAACATATTTGCTATCAATCGAGAAAAAAGAATAATTGAGATGAAAAAAGAAGTGAATGCTTTATTGAAAGACCTGGGTCAAGCCATTAAGTATTCAAGTGTAGAATAGGAGTATCTATGAAAGGGTTTTATACCTTGAGCGTCCGCTTTATGTCAGACTACATCAACAACCATAAACTTATGGGATTAACAATAAAAACATTTATATTGATGGTCTTATTTTTTGATATTTTTTATATCTTAGAGACAGGTTATGTTTTAACACCCATGACCTACCTGGTTGTTTTTATCTTTAGCCATTACATCCTGTATAGGGTCCATAAAAAATTAGACTTCATTGAAATCAGGTACTATGAGCTCATGAAGTTGATATTGTCATCTCTATTGTGTTTTTTAATGCATCTAGATACCATATATAACCTGCCCTTGGGCCTAATTCTAGCTGTCTTATACCTACTGGTGCAGCTTTTAATGGTTTCAAATATTCTGTTCAGGCTTTTGAGTGTACTACCTCTAGCTATGGCTGTGCTTGGTATGAGTTTGGGGCAAGAAGAGTATGTCTTTATGAACCACTTGGACTTCCTGGTTTTAATGGTCGGGGTTGTTTTAATGGCCCTTGTTTTTTCTCGTCTCCTGAACGAGAAGATGGGCGACTTATATGAAGACTTGGCTAAGGCTAAAGACCAGGAGGCCCTATATAAGGCCATGTACACCAACCAGCAGGATGGTGTCTTAGTAATTAGAAACGAAATGATTGTTTCATGCAATGCCAGTGCCGTGGCCATGTTTGCCTTCAAACAGGCTAGAGACTTGATTAATAAATCCATAGACTGTTTATATCCCCACCTGCAACCTGACGGGGAGACGAGCAGAACTAAGGTGGACAATGTCCTTAAAGACCTCTCTGTCCATAAAAGAGACCAACTCAAATTTTACCTTTTAAGGGGGGAGGAGAGTTTTTTAGCTGACCTTCACTTAAACATCATAAGCCTAGATAATGAAGACTTTATCCATGCAGTTATTAGGGATATTTCTAGCTCTGAGGAGGCTGAAAATGCCCTTAAGCATAAGAAGGCTCTTGAGGCAGAAAAGACCAAGGTCCTAAACGATAAGCAAACGGTCCTCCTGAGTATGATGGAAGATATAGAGGCGGCAAGACGGAACTCAGACCTGCTCAATAAGTCCCTTGAAAAGGAGATGGAAAAAACCAAGGCCCTGTTTACAGAGGCAGAAGCTGCCAGTAAGGCAAAGTCTGATTTCTTATCCAATATGTCTCATGAATTAAGAACACCCATGAATGGGATTATTGGTATGAACCGTCTCCTGATAGAAAGTGGCTTGGATCCTGAGCAGAAACAGTATGCCTTAGAAGTTGACCAGAGTGCCAAGGCACTTTTAACCCTGGTTCAAGATATCCTTGACTTTATTGACATTGGAGCCGATCGGGTCATCCTTGAAGAGGATATGTTTGAGCTAGACCAAGTACTTCAGGAGACGATTGAAAATAGCGGACAACCGGCTCCAGGGGTTGGTTTGTATTACTATCCAACAAGAAAGATGGACCGTTTCTACTATGGAGACCAGAAGAAACTGTCTCATATACTGAATCATTTGATTAATAATGCTATCAAATATACCCACAAGGGCAATATCTACTTACGGGCTCTTTCTTTATCAGAAGGGGAAACCAAGTCCAAGGTTCGGTTTGAAGTCATCGATTCAGGCATTGGTATTCCAGACAAATTGAAGGATTCCATATTTGATTCCTTCACTCAGGTTGAGTCATCAGCAACTAGAGATTATGGTGGTAAGGGATTGGGGCTCTCTATAGCCAAGGGTTTGGTTGATATATTCGGTGGAGAAATTGGGGTTGTATCCAAGATCGATCATGGGTCTACCTTCTGGTTTGAAATTGACCTGGGGCGTGTAAACGACCAGGCCCGGTTTAAGGTGTCAAAGTTAAACACCAAGACCCTACTAGCCTTGAGTCAAGACCCTTGTGACCACTGGTATCTGAATGAAATCGCTAACCAATGGCATATGAATCTGGTCATGCTGAACCATATAGATGAGTTGTTGATTGACTTGAGAGATGTCTATAAAAAAGGGGAGCTGGCTTTATTGATAGATGAGGACTATCCTTCATCCTATGAGGATATTATCAGCAGAATTAACTTGGAGAATGACTTTAATGACATGCCAGTCATGGTCATGGGCTGGGAGGACAAGGAAAATTTCATCCATAAGCCTCTTAACCAATATGAGTTATATGATAGCTTGATATCCTTTAAGTCACGAATAAGTCCAGAGACACACTATAGTTTAGACTTGAATGCCAGTATTCTACTGGGCTATGATGATCAAATCAAAAGGCAGGTCATTGCCATTGGTTTGGAACGCTTGGGTTGTCAGGTGACCCAGGTGAGTGACTGCCAAGCCTTTTATGACCAAATGAGGGATAATGTTTTTGATATGGTTTTTATTGGCTGCAAACAGCCTGACCCTGGCCAGTTGGACAGGATAAGGCAGATGGAGTTGGACCAGAACTTCCCTAAGACCCCCATAATTGCCATAAAGGATGGGGCGTGGGAGTCTCCAGCCTATGACCATTTTGATGATGAAATCGTATCTCCTGTAGAAGAAGGCGTCCTTGTTAACCTCCTTCGTAAGTGGTGTTTAGAGACTGAGGATGACCATATGGATTACAATGAGTACCGACTAAAGGACTTGTTTGGAGAAGACCAAGAAGGTATTCAAGAAATCCTTGGAATAGCAATGAAGGATATTCCTGACCTGATTGAAGCTATGAAGACAGGGCTGGTCCATGATGACCTTAAGTACATCAAAAGTTTTGCTCATAAGCTGAAGGGCCTGTGTGCTAATGTTGGTGCAGAAGTACTGACCGAAATGGCCAAGCAAGTAGAAGATATGACCCTGGATCAAGTAGGGAATCAAATAGAGGGCCTAGAAGTTGCCTTCCATGCCTTTGTTGATGCGGTGAAGAATAATTAGAAGCCTCTTATCCTTGTCTACAATCATAAAGGTTCCCTCCTGAGTTTTATTGGCTTGTGGGGGGATTTTACTGTAGGATTGTTAGAATTCTTCTAAAGATAAGGTTGAATCCGTGTGAAATATTCGTTATAATGTAGGTGACAATTGAACTGTTCTAGGTGCCAGTTTGGTTAAAAGGGAAAGAGGTGAGAGGCCTCTGCAGCCCCCGCTACTGTATATGGAATGAAATCTCATAACCACTGTCTTCGGATGGGAAGGGAGAAAGTAAGTTGCCATGAGTCAGGAAACCTGCCTAAAACAATTGTATCAAACTTCGGAGGGAAGTTGTGATTAGGTTATTTAAATCACACCCTTTTTGGTGTGTTTTTTTTGGCCCACCCGATTGATTTCCTAAACCGAAACCAATGTAACCTTATCTCATTGGTAAGCTGTATCTCCTTCAATTCTATTCAAATAGAATGATACAGCTATGGTCCCAACCATAAAAAAAGACCTCGTGCAAACGAGGTCTTTTTGAGTCCTTAATTATAGACGTCATCTTGAATATTCTTTATAATGACTTCAGCTTCTTCTAGGGATAGAACATGAGACATTCCCAGTAGAATACCATCCTCATCTAAAAAGTAAGTGGTTGGAAAGCCGCTGACAAAAAAGTGTTTGGTGTAACTACCATCTGGGTCTAGGATGATAGGGAAGTCGTATGCTCCCTTTTCTATGAAGGCTTCTACCTTGCTTTTATCCTCTTGAGAATTGATGCCAAGGACGACAACATCCTCCCGATCGTTTAGCTTGTCTAAATCTGGCATTTCTTCTACGCAGTAGCCACACCAGGTTGTCCAAAAATTGATAAGGACGACTTGTCCCCTAAAGTCAGCCAGGTTTACCGTATCTCCTGTAAGAGTGGTCCACTGGTAGTTGGGTACTACTTCTTTGACAGCTAGGCTTACCTGGTCAAGCTGGCTTTTCAAAACGGGTGCTGGCATATCGCTAAGGGGTGTATCCTCACTGACTTGATCTTGATTCTCTACTTGGGGGCTTGGATCCTGGGATTTTGCATCATCTTCAGGTAGAGGGTCTTGGTTTGTCGTTATTTCTTGTGGGTCGCCTACAGGTGGATGGGTAGACTCCTGGGGTTTGTCTTCACTCTTGCAGGCTACCAGACATAAGACCAATAGGATCAGGACAAGGATTAGGGCTTTTTTCATAAGATGACCTCCTTATAGAAATAGGGTGTTGAGTAAGGTTATTTTTCCACTGATGATGAGAAGACCAAATACAATCAAGATTAGGCCTGCTACTTTTGGCATCCAGGCTGCGTACTTTTCAATCCGACTTAGGAATTTATTGTACTGTTGGATAAATAGGGCAGTAATGATGAAGGGGATAGCCATACCCAAGGCATAGACAAGGAGCATGGCTCCTGCTCCCCAGAGACTTGTTGTCTGGCTGGCATTTATAAGAATTGCTGCTAGAATGGGACCAAAGCAGGGAGACCAACCGGCTCCAAAGGCCAGCCCCATAATAAAGGCCCCTAAAAAACTGGTCACCTCTTTGGGAGGTTTAATGACCCTGGGCAATTTAATGAAGGATATTTTAAAGACACCCATCATCTGAAGGCCAAAGATCACCATGATGACCCCGCTAAGGGTATAGAGACCATCCCGGTATTGAAGAAATAGCTGGCCAAGCAGAGAGGCGGATAGGCCCATGACTAAAAAGACCAGGGTAAAGCCTAGGATGAAACCCAGGGTTCTAGATAGTACAAAAAGCTTACGGCGGCTAAGGGCTTCTTCTGTTGTTGAGCCTGTGATATACATAATATAGATTGGGATCATGGGTAGTATGCAGGGTGAAAAGAAAGAGGCTATGCCAGCCCCTAAGGCGACTCCTATACTAACTTCTTGAGTAGGGACCAAACTGGGACCCAGGTCAAGAATAATACTTGCTATCTGATTGAACATAAAATCCTCCTTGATATAACTATACCAATATAGTTCAAGAACATCAAGCCACATATGATAAAGTTGAGGGGGCCTCCCTAGTCAAAGGCCTTGTCTTAAGTTATACTTATGGGGAAGGAAGTGAGATGGATTGAAATCACAAAAAGTGGAGAATTACTTGATCATGGCTAGAAGTTTTGTGGAATCAGGTCATGTTCTAAAGGCAAAGTCCTTTTTTTTAAAGGCCCACCAGGCCCAACCGGAGGATGTGGATATCATATATGATTTGGCCCTCCTAGCAACAGATCAGGATGACTATCAAGAGGCCTTAAAATATTATAACCGTATACTTGAAATTAATCCCCAAGAGGCTGGGGCTTATTATGGCAAGGCCATTATATATGATGAAAGGGGTCACCTGAATAAGGCGGTAACCCATTACTTGCAGGCAATTGACCATGACCAGGCCTACTACCAGGCCTACCTTTACCTGGCCGATGTTTATGACCGAAAGGGCCAGGATGACCTAGCTGATTTATACTACAAAGGGGCTATAGAGGTTGATCCCCACCAGTTTTGGTCCTATATAAACTATGGATCTTTTTTAGAGAGTCACCAGGAAGACCACAAGGCCTTAGAAGTCTTGAAACAGGGGCAGATGCTCTTTACAGACCACTACCTACTTGAGTTTAACCTAGGTGTTGTCTTGAAGAAGTTGGGTCAGTTTGAAGACAGTATAAAAGCTTATGAGCGGGCAATTGACCTCAAGGCAGATTATGCTTATGCTTATCTAAATCTGGCAGTCCTTTATAAGGAGCAAGGGTCTTATGACTTAGGGCTCGATATCTTAGACAGGGGTCTTATGGCCAACAGGGAGACGGCCGTTTTATACTATAACCGGGCCATATTGAGATGCCACAAGTCTCGTTATGAAGAAGCAGGAGAAGATATCCTCCAGGCTGTGAACTTGAACCCTAATTTGAAAGGTTACGCCCTAGAGGATGAGGAACTAGAGGGAATCTTTAAATATACGACAATTAACCTTAATAAGGAGGAGAAATGACTTTATTCTTAGACATAATTCAAGATGACCGGGTGATAAAAACCTTGATCATTTTATTGGTTGGGTTCTTGGTTAAGGCCTTAGTTTCAAGAGTATTACATAAGGGCATAGAGGACATCAAAATCTACTACAAGACCAAGAAGATAGTATCCTATGTTTACTTTATCCTGACCATTATTTTACTGCTCATGACTTGGACCCAAACACAGTCGATTGGAACTTATTTTGGTCTGGCTTCAGCTGGTATTGCCATTGCTCTCAAGGACCTTTTAATTAATTTAGCTGCCTGGCTCTTCATCGTTGTAAGAAAGCCTTTTTCTGTTGGTGAAAGAATAGAAATTAATGGCCAGTCAGGGGATGTAATTGACCAGCGACTCTTTCAGTTTACCTTGATGGAAATTGGGAACTGGGTAGAAGCTGACCAATCCACGGGTCGGATGGTCCATATTCCAAATGGGGCGGTTTTTAGTCATCCTGTAGCCAATTTCTCAAGTGGCTTCAAGTATATCTGGAATGAAATACATGTGCTTTTAACCTTTGAAAGTGACTACAAGAAGGCCAAAAAATACTTCTTAGAACTTGCTGAACACCAGTCTTTGCAGCACTCTAAAGGAATGGACGAAGCCTTGAAGATTGCTTCTAAAAAATATATGATTTACTACAACAATCTAACACCAATTGTTTACACGGATGTTAAGGAGAGTGGGATTAACCTTTCTATTCGATACCTGTGTGAACCCCAGCAGAGAAGAACCAGCCAGCAGGCAATCTGGGAGGGGATTTTAGATATCATTCAAAAGGAGAGTCAAATTCAACTGGCTTATCCGACCCTTCGAATGGTCAAACAAGAAGGATAAAGGTCAACCTCCCGATTCGGGAGGTTGTTTTGTCGTGAAATTACTTGTTCCTAGGCCCTTTTTATTTGCATGTGAACATGGTTAAAAGACCGGAAATATGGTAAAATAAGTCTGGTGATTATCTTGAGGAGGACCTAGGAAAAATGGTGAATAAAACCCTTATACTAACAGAAAAACCCTCTGTGGCTAGGAATATTGGTGAAGCCCTGGGTCATATGGAGAAACATGAGGGATACTTGGAAAATTCAGACTATGTTATCTCCTGGGCCTATGGTCACTTGTTTGAACTCAAGGCTATGGCCGATTACGATGCCAGTAAGAAGTCTTGGCAGCTGGATTACTTCCCCTTTATACCCCGAATTTTTGAGTATAAGATTAAGGAGAAAAACAAGAGAACAGATCCATTTATTAAGAATCAAGTCCTTATCTTGTCCCGCCTGGTCAAGCGGACAGATATAAAGCAAATTATATCCGCCTGCGATGATGATCGTGAAGGGCAGATCATTGGGGATATCATCTTTAAGATGTTGAGACCCAGCCAACCAGTTTACAGGCTCCTGCTCAATGAATGGACCCAGTCGGCCGTCCTAAGAGGCCTTAATAACCTGAGAAAGAACGAGGCTCTCTTGGATCTCAGAGATGCAGGTATCAGCCGCCAATGGGCAGACTGGGTGATTGGCATTAACCTAACGGCTGTAGCTACCATCAAGTATGCTTCCGATAGTCAAAAAATTCTAAAGATCGGTCGTGTTATTTTGCCGACCCTGAAGATCATATATGATCGGGACCGTGAAATTGAAACCTTTAAGGCAAGGATTTATTATAAGCTTAAAGCTATTTTCTTAAAGGATTCAGATGCCTTTGAGGGGATTTACTTTAATGATCATGGGGATAAGTTTGACAAAGAAGAAGACCTGAAGCTTATCCAAGAAACCTTGGAGAAAGATGAAAATCTCCTGGGCCGTGTTGTAGAAAAAGAAATAAAGGAGCAAAAAATTAATCCACCTCCCTTATTTAACCTTACAGCCCTCCAGGGGGCTATAACCAGTCAAAATAAGGGATGGTCCTCTAAACGGGTATTAGATGTGGCCCAGCGTCTTTATGAGAAGAAGTTAATTACCTATCCTCGAACGGCAAGTATTGCCTTAGATGAGAGTCTCATTGAACAGGCCAAGCGGGTCCTATCGGTACACACCCAGGGGACTGCTTATGAAGAACAGGTTGCCTTTAAAGTGACCAAACGCATCTTTAATCAGGCTAAGGTGGCTGGTCATTCTGCTATCATGCCCACGTATTTAAAGGCTGGCAAGCTAGATAGCGACGAGTTGATTGTCTATTTTGCTATAAAAAATCGGTTTATCAAGCAGTTTTTACCCCCGGCTCTATATGAGAAAACCAACCTGGTCATAGACTTGAAGGGACACACTTTTAAGGCCGGTGGCCGGGTTTGTATACAAAAAGGATGGCAGGTTTTAGATGGCAGGGGCAAACAAGATAACCCCATGCCAGAGGTGAAAGAGGGAGAAGACCTTGTGGTTAGGGCCCTTAATACCAGTCGACATGAAACCCAGCCCCCTCTGGCTTATACTGAAAAGACTCTTTTGAAGACCATGGAAACCTGTGGCAAGAATATCGACTTGGACCAGGACGCTAGTGTCTTAGAGGCAGTCCTGAGTGGTTTTAGTATTGGGACTGCAGCAACCCGGGCGGATATTATTGAGAAGCTGGTCAGAACAGGGTATATTCACAAGGTTCAATCTCATTTGAAAACCACAGACCTGGGCAGGCATCTGATTGAAATTTTTCCTGTGAAGACCTTGATGGACCTTGAGTTTACTGGCCGACTAGAAAAAAGGTTGGAAGATGTTGCTAAGGGCCTGGTGAGCCGGCAGACTTTTTTAAAGGATATCTTTAGGTACACAGGCCAGGCGGTGGATACCATCAAGACCAGTGATCAACTAATTCCTATGAAGGCCAAGCCTGCCCAACAGGTTTTGGGAACCTGTCCTGCATGTGGGGGACAGGTCGTTGAGACGCCCAAGTCTTACTCTTGCAACCAGTGGCGCCAGGGCTGTAAATATGTCATTTGGAAAAATGATAAGTTTTTCAAGCAAATGAAAAAGAAACCAACCAAGACCATGGTCAAGAGTCTCCTAAAGAACAAACGGGCCAAGGTTAAGGGGTTCACAGCGAAATCAGGCAACAAATTTGATGCCTTTGTATATTATGAACTCAACCAAGAGACTGGTTACTACCAGTGGCGGTTAGAATTTTAGGAGGACGCATGTATTATATTGATGCCAGTAAGATGAAGGAAAAAAAAGGGGTGATTATAGATTGTCGCTTTGACATGAATCAGCCCCAGGATGGATACAAGGCTTACTTAGAGGGACATATAGAGGGAGCCCACTATGTGGATTTAGATAAGGATATGACTGGACCCAAAAGAGAACATGGGGGGAGACATCCCCTGGCAGACCTAGAGGAATTCACCCGAAAAATAGCAGCCATGGGAGTAGAGGCTCATGTTCCGGTTTATCTTTATGATGATGGAACACTTGCTATGGCCTGTCGACTTTGGTTTATGTTGAAGCTTATAGGCTTGAATGACATCTATATCATTAGAGGTGGTTATAAGGCCCTTCTTGAGGCAGGGTATACTGAAGAAAAGACCCTGCCTGCAGCAAGTAAGAGTGACCTGGCCCTTGATTATCAAGGCCACTTGATTTGTGGGATCGATGAGGTTAAAGAAAGTCTGCAGTTGGATAGCCATATCCTGGTAGATGCTCGTGCTGGCCAGCGTTACCTAGGCCTAGAAGAGCCAATTGATTTTGTTGCTGGTCATATTCCTGGGAGTCATAACTACTTTTGGCAGGAAACCTTGGTGGATAACTTTGATGCCAACATGCATTTCAAAGACCTCAAGACTTTTGACCAAGTCATTAACCAGTGTGGATCTGGGGTAACGGGTTGCGTCAATATGTTCTTTATGGCTGAAGCAGGAATTGCATCAAAACTCTATTTAGGAAGTTTTTCTGATTGGATCAGTTATGATGAAAATGAAATTGTTGTTAAGAATAATCAATTAATGAAAGTAAAACAGGTGAAAGATGAAGGGGAAAAAGCTTAGTATCCTTCTTTTATCAAGTCTCTTGCTCATGTCATGTCAAGGCAAGGAGGGGGTCATTGAGGTAGACCCAGTCCAGTCGCAAGAGGCCCGTCTAGAAGAAGAAGCTAGATTGGCAGAAGAAGCCCGTCTAGAGGCAGAACGGTTAGAAGCTGAACGTATTCGACTCGATCAAGAAGAGAAATTACGGGCAGAAGAAGAAAGAAAAGAACAGGAAAGATTAGCGAAAGAAAGAGAAGAAGAGCAAGCGAGACTTGAAGCTGAGAGACAGGCTCAAATGCTTTCGGATTATAGGACCTATGGGGTTAATGAGATTGGCCAGGTTATTGTCATCATGTATCATAATTTAGCTGACAAACCAGGCGACTATGCTTCAACCCCTGACCTTTTAAGGGCTGACTTGACCCGTTTGTACGAGTCGGGCTATAGGCCTGTCAGTATGTCTGATTTCATCAATAATACCATAGACATTCCCCTGGGAACCACACCGGTTGTTCTAACTTTTGATGATGGCTACAAGTCTGATATCTATTATGACGAAGAAGGCAATATCCACCCGGACTCTGTGGCGGGTATCATGTTAGAAATGGCAGGCAAGTATGATGATTTTGACCCTAGAGCCATCTTCTATATTTATGGGAAGAACCCCTTTAGGGAGCAAGACCTGATTACTAAGAAGTTACAGGACCTGGTTGAAATAGGCTTTGAAATAGGTAACCATACCATAGACCATAATGAACTCAACACCCTAAGTCATGAGGGCATACAAGAAGCCCTTGGTAGGGAGCATGCCTTTATCTTGAGCCACTTGCCGGACTATAAGGTAAGCCACATGTGTTTCCCCAAGGGATTAAAGCCAAGTGATGACCGGATTGAGTCTATTTTTAAGGGGACCTATGAGGATGTGACCTATGACTATCTATCAGGTGTCAATGTGGGCTGGAACCCAACCAGACCCTATGGTCATATTAACTTTAATGCACGGTCAATTAACCGTGTGACTTGTGGAGACGATGATTTTGAGTTGAACTACTGGTTGGACTATTTGGATGCGCATCCTGAAAAGCGATACTACAGTGATGGAGATCCATCCACAATTGTTATACCAGCTGATTTTAAAGAGTATTTAGATCCCTCATTGTTGGATGAGGCGATCCTATATGATAAGGAGGAAGACTAATGCAGTTTAAAGATTTTGTGTATAAGCGTCCTGATATGGACCAGGCCAAGAAGCAGTTTGATGGCTTGATTGAACGCTTCAAGACAGCTGAAAGCTTTGATCAACAAGATGGTGTTTTGTCGGAAATTGTTGACTTAAGAAATCACTTTGAGACAATGGCGACCCTAGTATCAACCAGACATTCCATTGATACAAGGGATGCCTTTTATGAAAAAGAGAACGACTTCATTGATGAGAATAGTCCTGTTTATGAAGGCATGGTCTCTGAATTCTATAAGGTACTGGTTGAATCTGACTTTAAAGATCAGTTAAAAGATAAGTGGGGCCAACATATTTTCAATCTAGCAGAAACAGCCCTGAAGACTTTTGACCCAGTGATCATTCCCCTCTTACAAGAGGAGAATAAGTTAATCTCATCTTATGGAAAGCTCAAGGCAAGTGCCAAAATTGACTTTGAAGGAGAGGAACGTAACCTCTCACAAATGGGACCCTTTGTTCAGTCTAAAGACAGAGAGGTGCGAATCAGAGCAAGTAAGGCTGTCAACCAATTTTATATTGCTCATGAGCAAGACTTTGACCAAATCTATGACAAGTTGGTAAAGACGAGACATGAAATTGCCACAAAACTTGGTTTTGACAATTTTGTTGAACTTGGCTATGCCAGACTAGATAGAACCGACTACAATGCCAAGGATGTTGCAGCCTATAGACAGCAGGTATATGATGTACTCGTTCCTCTTTCACAAGACTTAAGAAAGAGGCAGTCTAAGCGATTGAAGATCAAAGACATGAAATTCTATGACGAATCCTTAGACTTCCTAACGGGTAATCCGACGCCAAAGGGAGATCCTGACTGGATTATTGCCCAGGGACAGAACATGTACAAGGAAATGTCTGAGGAAACAGATCTTTTCTTCAGGGAAATGATGACCAAGGACCTTTTAGACCTGACAGCTAAGAAGGGTAAACAAGGGGGCGGTTATTGTACCTTTATTCCAGAGTATAAGGCACCCTTTATTTTCTCTAACTTTAATGGCACATCAGGTGATGTAGATGTTTTAACCCATGAAGCGGGTCATGCCTTCCAAGTCTACCAAAGTAGAAATTACAAATTACCTGAGTATATTTGGCCAACCCTAGAGGCATGTGAAATTCACTCGATGAGTATGGAATTCTTTGCATGGCCTTGGATGGAGTCCTTCTTTAAAGAAGACGTAGACAAGTACTTCTATTCACACTTAAATGGTGCTGTCCTCTTTATTCCTTATGGGGTGACTGTGGATGCCTTCCAGCACTTTGTATATGAGAATCCTCATGCAACGCCTGATGAAAGAAAGGCTGCTTGGAAGGAACTTGAAGCTAAGTTCTTACCTCATAGAGACTATGATGGTTATGATCTTTTAGATAGGGGAGGCTTCTGGTTCAGACAAAGTCATATTTTCCAGGTTCCCTTCTACTACATTGACTACACCCTGGCTCAGGTATGCGCCTTCGACTTCTGGCACCGGTCTAGAGAGGATAGGACCCATGCATGGCAAGACTATCTTAACCTGTGCAAGGCTGGTGGCTCACAGTCTTTTGTTAACCTGCTTAAGGTTGCCAACTTATCTAATCCATTTGAAGAGGGATCGATTGACAAGATTATCAAGCCAGTCAAGGCCTTCCTAGATGGTATTGATGACGAAAAGCTATAAAGACTAAATACTGATGGCTTCACCCAGTGGGGGGGAAGGCCTAGTCAGACTTTAATGTCCTCCTATAGGTCATGCTTTGTAAGTATGGTCCTATAGGAGGTTTCTTGTATGGGTATAATAATGTCTGAGCTTTTTTATTCTGTGGTTTAGTGGTGTAAATAATGTTTATAAAAGACCTAGTTATTGAAGTCTATAGGAAAAGGTGACATGATAGGTCTAGGCAGGCAAAAAAGGAGGCTTTGTGTTAGATTACAGAAGATTAACTTGTGAAGAAGACTATGAGAAGATGAAGGATGTTTTAAGAAGTCAGTGCAGGGAGACTGGCCACCTCTATCCCCAGGAACACATTGGGAACTTGGATTTTGAAAGATACGGTTTTCATGATGACCTGACTTACATATATGATACCTCCTGGCTAATCATGCATAGGGAAGAGGTAGTGGGCTTCATCACCCTAGAGGGGGAGGAATTTGTCCTCGGCCTGTTAGGAACTTTTAAGGACCAAGTGAATGAGGTGTTCAAGGCCATTGAAGAGGACCTATGTCCGTCCTTTGACACCCTTGTATATGATGTTTTGGACCAGGATACCCAGACTCAGGAGATCTTGCACGCGAGGGGCTACAAGAGAAGTGACCGGTTCAGGTATGCAGGTATATGCCGATTAGAGTCCCTGTCACCAGTTTCGATGTTACCACATGGGTTTGTCATTAGGCCCAGCCGGGAAGAAGATATCAATCAAAGAGTGGACCTTTTTCATCTACCAACTGGAGGGGTTGGGATCAGCAGGGCCCGTTACATCAACTTGATACAGGCTCCTTCCTTCGATAAGAACTTAGACTTTGTCGTTACAACTGAAGGGGATCAAATAGTTGCTTATTGTACCTTCTGGTATGATCCCCATAGCCAGGTTGCAATCATTGAGCCAGTTGCCTGTGTCCATGCTTACAGAAAAAAAGGCATAACAAAGGCCTTGATCAATCATGGTCTTAACCAGCTCAAGGACCTGGGGTGTAAGGTGGTTTATGTGGGAACAGGTGGTCAGAACCTACCAGCACAAAAACTTTATGAAAGTGTTGGGTTTGAAACCTACGGCTTCCGTTATGAATGGGAAAAAAAACTATAAGGTCCTAGTAGATACTATATAGACAAGTAATTAACCACAGGCAATGGCCTGTGGTTTTCTTGTACATGAAAGTATGATTATGGGTTAAGTGGCAGGGGAAACTAGAAGTGAGTTACTCATAATAGCCTCCTGAAAGGTTCTCGAGTCTGTCATAGTCTAGGATTTTGATTTTCTTTTTTTCCTTAAGAATGATCCCTTCATTTTCTAGGTCCTGAACCACCCGGTTAAGATGGCGATAACTAGTACCTAAGAAATGGGCTAGGTCGGTCATTGTTTTTATCTTTATTTCATCAATACTTGAATCCGGGGATGCTTGGGCAATGGAGATCAAGTAAGAAGCCAACCTATTCTTAAAGGGATAAGTAATATTTATAGAAGCTGTATTGGAAGCGGTTCTGAGCTTGTGACTTAGGCCCTTAAGTAAAAACTTATAAAAGATGATATCCTCCTGGCATTCCCTTTCTAGAGACTCAAAAGGGATTTTAATGGCTACTACAGGGGTCAAGGCTTGAACGCAGCTATCTACCCACCTGTTATCTGAGGCGTATTCCAATGAACCGAGCTCTGTGACAGCCTTTGGCAGGCGAATTAAGACAGACTTTCCATTCTCCAATTGCTTATAGATTTTGATTTGCCCTTGAACAACGAAATAAAAGTGGGTCATTAAGTCATCGGCGTAAAGGAGATGGTCTCCCTTTTTATAGGTTTCAAGAACCATGTATGGGGACATATCCTTACTAAAATACTTGTTGATGCCGGCTTGTTCTATGTAGTTGATTAAATCTGAGTTCATTATATCCTCCTCTTTCCTGTTTAGTATATACCCATTTAGGTTAATAAACTATGACGAATGTCATATTTGACAGATTAAATAATTTGATATATAATAATTTTATAAAATTTAATTGCACACAATCAATATAAGGAGGTCATATGGGATTCTATGATTTATCAGCAAGAGATATGGATGATGAAGTAAAATCATTCAAAGACTATGAGAACCAAGTCGTATTAGTGGTAAACACTGCCAGCAAATGAGGTTTCACACCTCAATTTAAGGGGCTGGAAGCTCTTTACCAAACTTACCAGGCGCAGGGATTTGAAGTGATTGGTTTTCCATGTAATCAGTTTAAGGAACAAGATCCTGGTGACCACCAGGAAATAAAGACATTCTGTGAAATCAACTATGGGGTAACTTTTGAAATGTATCAAAAAATTGATGTGAAGGGTCCCAACCAACACCCCCTATATAAGTTCTTAACAGAAGAAAAAACAGGGCTTATGGGTAAAGATATAAAATGGAACTTTACTAAGTTCTTGATTGACAGAAAAGGCAGGGTGGTCAAAAGATATGGATCAGCCGTAAAGCCAGAAAAAATAAAGAAAGATATTGAAAAGCTTTTAGCTCTTTAGATTAAATCAATAAAAGTGAAAAATATAAAGCAAGTGCTTGGCTGATGCCGACACTTGCTTTATGTTTTAGATAACGTAATAGACCTTGGAATGGATGATCTTTTTAACAACAAAGTAACCGAGGAGGTTGATGAATATCACAGAGACCATACTGGCCAAGGCAGCGCCTTCTATACCCATGACAGGGATTAAAATGTAGTTTAGGGTTACATTAATAATAGCGGATAAGAAGACACCTATGAAACGAACCCTTGGGTGGCCCGTCATGAGGACTATGTACCAGACACTTCCTACACTGGCATTAACCAGTTGGCCAATCCCCCTGTAAATCAAGACCATCTTGGCCTCTAGGTATTCGGGTCCATAGAGGCTGAGTATGGGTTTCCATAAGACAAGGATGAGACCAATGGTGATACTAGAAATCAAGAAGAGCCATCGGGTGAGTTTTTCATACATATGTCTTACTTCATCTACCTTACCCTCGTGGTAGAGTTTAGAGATGAGAGGGGGAAAAACAGTATTGACGATTCGAAGAAACATGGATGGGAGCAGGGCCAGTTCTGTTCCAACCTTGTAGAGGGCTACTGCCTGCTTGTCTACCATAGCCTCAATCATAATGATGTCTATGTAGTTGATCAAGAGAGACATGACACCTCCCATGATAATGGTTGCCGAATAGGCTATAAATTCCTTGCTCATGTTAAGCTTGCCAAACATGTCCTTGTGGTCTCTGAAATAAATGACTATGGCTATGATGGCAGAAAGGTAGGTTGCTAGAATTAGATTTCCTAGTTGAGGTCCCCATAAGAAGAAGAAGAAGGAAAAAATCCCCATTCTTAAGAGGGTATCTACTAGGGCCTTGATTCTGAAAAACTCCTTAATATGTTGTCTGGCCCTGTAAATACTGAAGAAAAGCTGCTCTGCTGACATAAGCCAAACCAGGCCCAGGTAGGGTCTTACTTCAGCTTTTGCAAAGAAAAATAAAAGGACCATGGTTAGACCACTGGTGAAGACATTGATGACAAAGGAGAAGCTAACATACTTATTGCCGTTCTTAGGGATGAAGTAAAGAAGGCCAACATCCATACCCAGGTTGGCAAGCAAGAGGGATATAGATATGATGGTAATACCGTAGGTATAGGCCCCCAGGGTAATCGATCCGTATAATCGGCTGACTAAGAGGGGGAAGATTAAGTTAAGGGCATAAATCATCAGGTTACCCTTTAGCGAGTCAATGAGTTTTACTTTAAATTCTTTTATTTCCATAGGTCCTCCTTTTAATGACCCATCTATCATACCAGCTTGACTTGACACAATGTCAAGAAAAAAAATAAAAGTACTTGATAAAGTTGAACATGTGGGGTAGTATATGAGTATATTCGAATATAGTAATATAAAAGGAGGTTGCATGTTAAAAGTATTAAAGAGCTTAAGCGATGAGAATCGATTAAGAATTCTACACTTATTGAGTCTACAGTCCTTGTGTGTTTGTGAAATAGAAGTCCTGCTCAACATGAAGCAGTCGAATGTTTCACGTCACCTGAATAAGTTGAAATCAGCTATGGTAATTGAATCAAACAAGGAAGGTCAATGGGTCCATTACGGTTTAACAGGGGACTTTAAAAGGCGGTACAGCCATATGTTAAAGGATCTAGCAAGCTACTTTTCAGAAAATCAGGTTTTCATCAGTGACCGTATGGCCTATGATCGGTACACGGAACTGGGTTATTCTTGTACAGAAATCAGAGCGGATGAAGTCTTGGTCAAATTACAAGTAAGAGGAGAGAATAATGAGTAAAGTGTCAAAAGAAATGTCATTTTTTGAAAGATATTTAAGTGTTTGGGTTGCCCTGTGTATTGTGATTGGTATCAGTATAGGGAAATTTATCCCCCTTATTCCAGATACCTTGAAGAATTATGAAGTGTATAACATTTCATTACCAATTGCCATCTTAATATGGTTGATGATTTACCCCATGATGTTAAAGGTTGACTTTAAGAGTATTGTTAATGCAACCAAACGTCCCAAGGGTCTCGTATTAACCTGTACATCTAACTGGTTGATCAAACCCTTTTCTATGTATGTCATTGCAGCCTTCTTCTTTAAATTTGTTTTTAAGACTTGGCTACCAGTGGAACTGGCAGATGAGTACCTGGCTGGTGCCATCTTGTTAGGAGCAGCCCCCTGTACAGCCATGGTATTTGTTTGGAGTCATTTAACAAGAGGAGACTCAGCCTACACCCTAGTTCAGGTTGCTGTTAACGATCTTATTCTACTTCTATTATTCACGCCTATAGTTGCCTTTTTATTGGGGATTTCAAATGTGGTTGTGCCTTATAATACCTTGTTCTTGAGTGTCTTATTATTTGTTATCATTCCTTTAGGATTCGGAGCCTTGTCAAGACACTTAATTATAAAGAATAGGGGCTTAAATTACTTCCAAAATGTTTTCTTGAAGAAGTTTGATGGTATAACAATAGTAGGACTCTTATTAACATTAACAATTATCTTCTCATTCCAGGGGGAGACGATTCTTAAAAATCCACTTCATATTGCCTTGATTGCAGTGCCGTTAATTATCCAAACAATCTTCATCTTTGTGATTACTTATGGAGGAGCCAAGGCCTTAAAACTTCCCCATAATGTAGCGGCGCCAGGTGCTATGATTGGGGCAAGTAACTTCTTTGAATTGGCTGTTGCAGTGGCTATAGCCTTATTTGGTCTTGAGTCGGGGGCTACCCTGGCAACCGTAGTAGGTGTCCTAGTTGAAGTACCCCTTATGTTATTCTTGGTGGGTATCGCTAATAATACAAGACATTGGTTTAAGGAGGCTTAATATGCTAAAGGTTGCATTTGTTTGTGTTCATAATTCATGCCGTTCTCAAATGGCAGAGGGCTATGGTAAGGCTTTAAGTCAGGGCCTGATGGACGTTTATTCAGCAGGCACAGAGGATTATCCTGAAGTAAAGCCCATGGCTGTTAAGGTAATGGAGGACGATGGTATTGATATGTCGAGTCATTCTCCTAAGCTTTTGAGTGACATACCAGAGTCACTGGATATATTAATCACAATGGGGTGTAATGTATCATGTCCCTTTGTACCTGCCAGGTTTTCAGAGGACTGGGGACTAGATGATCCATCAGGTGGACCTGAGTCAGGTTTCATCTATACCAGAGACCTTATAAAGTCAAAAGTCGAGAAACTTGTAGAAAGGATCAAGGCTGGAGAGTTTAAGTAGTTTAACGGAGGAAATTATTCCTCCGTTTTTTTCTTTCAATTTTTCTGAATATTCCCATGATAATTCGGCTAATTCTTGATTAATAAAGAACTTTTCTGATATACTGTTCTTAGTATGGGCTCAGTTTACACTGAGAGTGAATGATATTATACAGTTACTTACAATTTATGAATTGTTTGGGTTCGTTTTAGCCAACTAATAGGAGTAGTTTATGAATACAAAGCAAAAATATATAACTCTATTTGTTCTTGCTTATGGCCTATCTGTTTTAGGTCTATCACAATTTCATAAAAAGTCATCATTAGACTTGGTCCCTTTTACTATACAGTCAGATGAGACGAGGGAGGTTAATTTTGAGTCTATTTACAGCCCCGACTCTGTGTCGGAAAGTCTTACTGTTGGCTTTAAACTGGACTTCGTACAAAGACCCCTTGTATTTACATCTTCAGATTCCATGGACATCAGTCCTGCAAGTATTAAGTGGGAACAAAGGAGTCATATCTTCAAGGACTTATTTAATATGATTCACTACAGTGGACACCGTGCAGGTGAAGACCTGACTTCTGAGGATATAGGGGATTATGTTGCTTTTTATAAGGCGTGGGGATATGATTCTCCAGCTCAAGACCACATAAACCTCAGGGACATACAATACCACGGTTTGTATAATGTCCACTTGTTTGATGGAGACCTGGACACCAACACCTATAGTACTTGTAGGGTGTTTGAACATAAGAAGGACAACTACAGGGCAATTGTCATCTACCAACCTGATGGTTCTTATGACGTTTTGTTTGATACAGATAGGAATATTGTCGTGAATTACATGTATCATCATAGTGGCCAGGGGGTGAAACCCTTAGGTCTATATGAATCTGCCCGATTGGAAGAAGAAATTTATTCCTCATTGGTCAATATGGTTGAATCCAATAGTGACCGGGTGGACCTAAACAATAAACTTCAAAGAATGATTCTACTTAAACAAGTAGACAAGAAATAGGAATAGGGTACTTAGTTGAAACCTAGGAGGAAGGATAATGGGTCAAAAGCTTGAACAGGTGTTAAGAGATTTAACTCAGCTCAGCCAGAAGGGGCTAAGTGACCAAGAGAAAGCTGATATTCAGTCAGCCCTCTTAAGTTTGTATGATTCTCAAAATCATACTGCCATTGACCTAAAGTATGCTTATGACATTGTTAATAATACCAAGGTGGTTATATTTGAATGGGCATTAGATATTGATGTCCCTACAATTTATGTGTCAGAAAATGTTAACCAGTTTGGATATGAGCCTAAAGACTTTTATTCGGGAGCCCTAAAAGACTATTGGGCTTTTTTGCATCCTGATGATCTTGAACGGGTCAAGGCTGAATTATACAAGGCTAGAGAAATAGGAGACCCTTATTACCATACCTACAGGGTCATTACCCGGAGCGGTGAGGTGCGTTGGGTCGAAGAAAGAATCGTCTATGAACGGGACAATCAGGGACAGGTGACTCATGAAAAGGGCATTTTACTGGATATTAGCCAGATCAAGGCCTTGGAAGACCAGGTTAAAATAAGTGAAGAGAGATACAGAAGAATTTTTCAGAACTCATCTGTCATCATTGTTACCATGGATTTTGAAGGTATTATTACTGCTGTAAATGATATGTTCTTTTCAACCCTTGGTTATACTCTTGACCAGGTCATGAACCACAATATCAAGGACTTCATGGTGGACCCACTTAATTTCCAATGGATATGCCTGGGGTCCAATCAGGATGAGCAAAATGTAGATGTAAACTTCTACAAGGAAGATGGCAGTCAGGTTGTTTTAAACCTGTCATGCAAGCATATCCATGTAGAAGGGAGTGACATAGAGATTGTTGGCATTGACGTGTCTGAAAAGAAAAAAGATGAGGCAAAAATTCGATATTTAAGCTATCATGACAAGTTGACAGATGTTTATAACCGGGCTTATTTCGACGAGAAGTTCCATGAGATGGACCAGAGCGGTCAATATCCTTTTTCTATTATTATAGGAGATATGAATGGCTTAAAGGAACTTAATGACAATTATGGCCATAAATCAGGAGACAGTGTTTTAGTTGAGGTGGCTAAGATCTTTAAGGCATCCTGTAGAAATGAAGATATAGTCAGTCGAATAGGTGGGGATGAGTTTGCTTTACTCTGTCCAGGGGTTGACCGTCAGGGGGCTCAGAGGATCTGTGACCGGATTCGCTTTAACTGCTCTCTAGTTGGCAATGACCTGGTGGACCAACCGAGTATTGCTCTAGGCTTTGCTACCAAAACAGACCATGCTTTATCTTTAGAAGACCTGTTTAAGGCAGCTGACGACCAGATGTATAAAAACAAGATGACCTTTAAGAAGTCGACGAGTGGCATGTACATTGGTGCCCTACAGACCATGTTAGAGAAAAATAGTTTTGAAACTAGGGCCCATACAAGACGTATGGAAGTCGTTGCTAGGTCAGTGGGTCAGTCACTGAATATGACCCAGGACCAGTTAGATGATCTGAGTCTTGTAGCCCTTATGCATGACATTGGTAAAATCGGTATTCCTAATGATATCCTCAATAAGCCGGGTATTTTAACTCAAGAGGAGTATGGACTTGTGAAGAGGCATTCACATATAGGCTACAGTATATTAGAAGGGGTTCCCTCTATGTCAAAGTTGGCTGAATGTGTTTTATACCACCATGAGAAGTATGATGGGACCGGTTATCCTGAGGGCTTAAAAGGGGAAGAAATTCCATTGATTTCTAGAATCATTCACCTGGTAGATGCTTACGATGTTATGATTAATGGATGTGTATATAAGGATACCATGACAAAACAAGAGGCTTTAGAGGAAATCAAGGCCTTGTCAGGGCGTCAGTTTGATCCCCTAGTGGTAACCCAGTTTATAGAATATATGACTTAGGTGGTAAAGATGATAGATGAGGGCGTAAAATCATACAATCGATATAGGAATGAAAAGAAGTTTCAGTTGGCCCTGGTTTATACCATATTTTCCATGGTTGCATGTGTGTGTTTTGCTGTATCCTATATTGCAATTGGGGCTAACTTCCCAGCCTACATACAATTCTTAGGGGCCTTCCTATTCATGATACTCGTTGGCCTTTTGCGTCAGCGTAAGCAGGCCTTAACACGGTTTATAGCCATATTTACTTCTATGGCCCTGATTTTGTTCCAGGGAGTCTATGCTTTTGGGGCGGATTTTGGTTTTCATTACAGGGTCTTTCCTTTAACAGTGGTGATTTTCCTTCTTTTAGATTTCAATATACTCTATGAAAAAGTCTTAGCCTACCTAATCTCAGTAATCGCCATTTTAGTTTTCTTTGTGGCCATTAACTTTCAGGTTCCTTTGATGGGAAGTGGTTATGAGGCCTACGGACCTATTTACAAAACAATTAACATTCTCCTGGCCTTTACGACGGCTATGGCCATCCTACACTATATTTCTGTCGAGATCTTTTCAACCAAAGACCAACTCTATCAGATGGCAACTAGGGATGCCTTAACTGGCTTGTTTAATAGGAGGACCTTTATACAAAAGGCAACAACTTTATTTAGGACAGCCCAGCGTGGGGGTAATGTATTTACCATTATGATTATTGACGTGGATGACTTTAAGTCAGTCAATGACCAGTATGGTCACGTTGTAGGGGACCGGTTCTTAAGAGATATGGCCAGCCTCTTCCAGAAAACCCTTAGAGAAACAGACTTCATTGCCCGTTATGGTGGGGAAGAGTTCGCCATTATTTTACATGATGCCAAGACCCTCCAAGCTCAAAGTGTGGCTGAGAAGTTGAGACAGGCTGTTGAGAACTTTGCCATTAAAGAAGAGGGCCATGACATACAAAGAACGATCAGTATTGGCCTTGCTACCTACGATCATGCCTTTAAGGACTTCCACAGTATTTTAGACAAGGGGGACAAGGCCATGTATCATTCTAAGGTTACAGGCAAGAATAAGGTATCAACCTTTAGTTATGAGGAGGACTTTCATTGATTAAGCAATTTGATGATTTAACTGGTCAAGAAGTCTACCAGATTCTGAAGTTAAGACAGGATGTCTTTATCTTAGAGCAGGCCTGTTTTTATGAAGACATGGATAACAAGGACCAGGTTGCCCACCACTTATGTATTTATGAAGAGGGTCAAGTTATGGCCTACTTGAGAATACTACCACCTGGCCTTAGTTATGATGAAGTGTCTATAGGTCGGGTTTTGGTTCACCAGGCTGCCCGCCACAAGGGTTATGGTAGAAAGATGATGATGGAGGCCATGGACTACATTAGCCAGGTCATGAAGGAATCAGCCATAAGAATTTCTGCTCAGGCCTATTTAGAAGACTTCTATAGCAGTTTAGGTTTTGTTAGAGCCTCTGAGGATTACCTTGAGGATGATATTTTACACTTAGAAATGTTATATAGGCTTGCAAGTTTTAAGAAGATATGATATATTATTTGAGATAAAAGTCTTTAAGCAGGTGCGAGACACTTGTAAGAACGAAACTGTCATGGGACTTTTGCTGCGCAAAAGTTTTTTTTATGTCCATGATAGCCAGTGAGGCTTAATAATACTTTAAAATGATTCAGTGAAATCAAAAGGAGGCCCTATGAAGGAAAAATTATCAACGAAAAACTTTATTTTAGGTTTTCAACATCTAATTGCTATGTTTGGTGCTACGGTTTTGGTACCAGCACTAACCGGATTCAACCCTGCAGTTGCTTTATTTGCAGCTGGTGTGGGCACCCTGATATTCCACGGTGTAACTAAGGGAAAGGTTCCGGTATTTTTAGGGTCATCTTTCTCATTTATAGCTGTTATCAGTACTGTTCGCGACATGGAAGGTGGCGGACTGGCCTATGCGCAAGGGGGCCTATTCGTAGCAGGTCTTATATATGTTTTATTATCTCTCATGATGAAAAAAATTAGTTTTGATACCATCAAGAAAGTCCTTCCACCTTATGTAGTTGGTCCCATGATCATCATTATCGGTTTAACCCTGGTACCAATTGCTGTTGACAATGCCAAGACCCACATGCTTGTTGCTGGATTAACCCTAGCATATGTGGTACTTATTCAAGTCTTTTCAAAGGGCTTGATCAAGCAAATGTCGATTCTGCTTGCGGTTGTTATGGGATACGGTACAGCAGTTGTTATGGACCTGTTAACAAACTCAAATCTAGTAGACTTTAAAATCGTAACAGATGCTTCTATAGCAGCAATTCCAGAGTTTACACTTCCAAAGTTTAGTCTAGCGGCAATTTTAACAATAGTACCAGTTGTTTTAGCAGTATTCATGGAGCATCTTGGTGATATCACAACCAACGGGGCTGTTGTAAAGCAAGACTTCATTAAGGATCCTGGCCTTAACAGAACCCTTTTAGGTGATGGTCTAGCAACTATGTTTGCAGCTATGATTGGTGGTCCCGCCAATACTACCTATGGTGAAAACACATCTGTACTTGCAATTACAAAGAACTACAATCCAGTTAACCTGAGAATCGCTGCAGTATTCGCAATTATCTTGGCCCTAGTTGGTAAGGTAGGTGCTGTATTACAAACCATTCCACTTGCTGTTATGGGTGGTATCTCTATGGTATTATTCTCAATGATTGCCTGGGTTGGTGTTAAGACCATGAAGGATCAAGAAGTGACATGGAACCTACAATCTATTCTTGTAATGGGGGTTATGTTACTAACAGGTTTAGGGACCAGTTATTTGAATAAGTTCTTCGAGATTAAAATTGGTATACCTGTAACGGATAATGTCATGATTACAGGCCTAAGTTTAGCGGCAATCGTTGGTGTAGTCCTTAACCTTGTAATGAATTTACTATTAAGTGATAAAGAAGCTGACCAAGTCAAAAAAGCAGCATAAGTTAGAGGAGCTATTACAAATAGCTCCTTTTTTGTTTTTTGATTAGGCCTAGGCTAGGATGGGGTATCTACAAAATATTCCATTTCTTATCACAGGAGGCTTCAGAGTGTGGTATACTTGAGTAGAAGCTTGAATGGAATTAAATTGAACAAATTTAGTCTAGATTCTTGTAAAAATATAGCAAATCGTATACAATTAAGTTGCGCTAAATTATATAGGAGGAATCATATGGAAAATGTATTTTTTGCCCTGATGGTGACTGTCTTTGCAGGTCTATCAACAGGGATCGGTAGTTTACTTGCTTTTTATACTAAGCAAACCAATAAGAAGTTTTTATCAGCAGCCCTAGGATTTTCGGCTGGTGTCATGATTTATGTATCTTTTGTGGAGATCTTTGTCAAGGCAAAGGATTCTTTGACAAGTGCCATGGGGGCCAAGCAAGGCTATCTTGCAACAACCCTTGCCTTCTTTGGTGGTGTCCTATTAATAGGTCTAATTGATAAGTTAGTACCCAATGGAGAGAACCCTCATGAAATGATGGACATCAAGGATATGAATTCTAAGGCAAAGAAGGATAGTTCTTTGATGAGAATGGGACTCTTCTCAGCTCTCGCCATTGCTATACATAACTTCCCAGAGGGTCTTGCAACCTTTATTGCTGCTATTGATGACCCAACCCTAGGGGTTAGTATCGGTATTGCCATTGCTATTCATAATATCCCTGAAGGTATTGCAGTATCTGTACCCATTTATTTTGCAACTGGAGACAAGAGGAAGGCCTTTAAGTATTCTTTCTTATCAGGCCTATCAGAGCCGATCGGTGCCTTAGTTGGTTACTTTATCCTGCTTCCTTTCTTGAATGATGTTACCTTTGGTATTATCTTTGCTGGTGTTGCAGGTATCATGGTTTATATTTCCCTAGATGAGTTGTTACCAACAGCTGAAAAGTATGGGGAACACCATATTGCAATTATTGGTTTAATCGCTGGTATGATGGTAATGGCATCAAGCCTGGTATTATTTGCTTAGGAGGAAGCATGCATAATCTAGATGATATAAGACTCAGACGGTCAGTAAGAACTTATAAGCAAAGAGAAATAAGTCCCTACGATTTAGAAAGAATTACAGAGTGTCTAGATGGAATTAAGGTCAAGAAGGGACCCTTTAGTCAAGAAGTTGACTTCTCTCTTTTAGACTTAAAACAAGGAGATTATGTAGGTACCTATGGTATTATCAAGAACCCACCAATGTATATTGGTGGGACTTGTCATAATACGGATAAGTCTCTCATGGACCTGGGCTATTTGTTTGAAGGCCTCATCTTAGACCTGACTCACCTGAACTTAGGAACTTGTTGGATGGCAGGCACCTTTAAGCGAGAGAGATTAAGGGGAAAACTTGAAATCAAGGATGATAAGATATTAGCCGCCATCAGCCCAGTAGGCTATACCGATGATCGAAGAACCCTTGAAGTTATTATGCATAAACTTGTTAAGGCTGATAATCGTTTGAAAATGAGTGAAATCCTATATTTTGAGAACTTAAATAAGGGGATTAGTCACTGCGGCATAGAAGATTTAAACCAGGCTTTTGATATGGTGCGACTGGGCCCTTCGGCAGCTAATAAACAGCCTTGGAGAATGGTTTTGACTAGAGAAAAAGATAGGGTTCACTTTTACCTAAAGGCTGATAAGAAGTACGAGAAAGCCCTAAAGTTTAATGTCCAGGCCATTGACCTTGGTATTAGTATGTATCATTTTGAGTTCACTTTGAAAAGCCTGGGTTATGGAGGGCGATGGTTAGAAGATGATCCCCACTTGTATACAGGCAATGACACCTATATGTATGGTGCAACCTATGAGATAGGGACTAGGGAGGAGGAGGCATGATCCAAGACCTTTTAAAGAAACAGGATGATTATTTTCACAGTAACCAGACTCGGTCATATGATTTTAGAATTAAGATGCTGGATAAACTTAAGAGAGCCATTCAAGCTTATGAAGGAGACCTACTGGCTGCCTTAAAGAGTGACCTGAACAAGCCTGAGTTCGAAGCCTATACCAATGAAATCGGCTTTGTACTAGATTCCATATCTCATACAAAGAAACATCTTAAGTCTTGGATGAAAAAAAAGAGGGTCAAGACCCCCATACATCAATTTGGAGCCAAGTCCTACATCGAGTATGTGCCCTACGGCAGGGTTTTGATTATTGGGCCCTTCAACTACCCCTTCCAACTGCTTATAGAACCCCTAGTGGGTGCTATTGCATCAGGAAATACAGCTGTTTTAAAACCTTCTGAGTATACCAAGGCCACGGAAAGAGTCTTAGTTGATATGATCGAAAAAACTTTTGATCCAGCCTATGTCAGTATTGTGACGGGTGAGGTTGAAGTGACTCAAGAACTTTTAGCAGCTGACTTTGATTATATTTTCTTCACAGGAAGTGTTCCAGTTGGAAAAATTGTCATGGAAGCAGCAGCCAAACGTTTAACCCCTGTTACCCTTGAGCTAGGGGGAAAGAGTCCAGTTATAGTAGATGAGACGGCACAGTTGGACTTGGCTGCAAAACGTATTGCTTGGGGCAAGTTTTTAAATGCTGGCCAAACCTGTGTGGCGCCAGACTATGTTTATGTTCATGAGTCTGTACATGACCAACTGGTTGAAAAGATTAGGACCCATGTCTTGTCTTTCTACGGGGACCAGGCCCATACCAGTCCAGACTATGGTCGAATTGTGTCAGAGCGTCATTTCAACCGTCTACGCCAGCTCATCCACAAGGATAAGGTTTATCATGGTGGTAGCTGTGACCACAAGGAACTTTACATACAGCCGACCATAATGACCCAAGTCGAATGGACAGACCAGGTGATGTCTGATGAAATATTTGGACCCCTGTTGCCGATTCTGACCTATAAAGACTTAGACCAGGTGATTGACTTGATCAGACGCCGGGACAAACCCTTGGCGCTTTATGTTTTCTCAGAGAGTAAAACCAACCAGGATAAAATACTGAGTCAGGTATCCTTTGGGGGTGGTGGTATCAATGATACCATTTCTCATGTCGCTTCACCCTACCTACCCTTTGGAGGGGTTCAGACGTCTGGATTTGGGGCCTACCACGGTCAACACAGTTTTGAGGCCTTTTCTCACAGGAGGTCTATGATCAAGAAATCAACAAAAATTGATTTGAAACTTGTTTTCCCACCGTATGGGGAAAAAATAAAGTTAGCAAGAAAATTTATGAAATAATGGGGGCGTAATGGATAAGCAATATATACTATCATTTGATCAGGGGACAACAAGTTCAAGGGCTGTTATTTTTAACAAGGCAGGCCAGGTTATGGGCATAGCCCAGAAGGAGTTTCAGCAAATCTATCCTAAGGCAGGGTGGGTTGAGCATGATCCCATGGCCATCTGGGGGACTCAATCGGGAGTAGCCAGAGAGGTTTTGGAGACCGCTGGTATCCGGCCAGATGAAATTGCAGGGATTGGTCTAACCAACCAAAGAGAGACAACCGTGGTATGGCATAAGGAAACGGGTAAGCCCATCTACAATGCCATTGTTTGGCAGTGTCGCCGAACAGCTGACATATGTGAGTCCTTATCAGACCATGGAGACATGATTCGAGATAAGACAGGTCTGGTATTGGATGCTTATTTCTCTGGGACCAAGGTTAAGTGGATTTTAGACCAGGTACCAGGGGCAAGACAAGAGGCTGAAGCTGGCAACCTGCTTTTCGGGACCATCGATACCTGGCTGATTTGGAACTTGACCCGGGGCCAACTCCATGTAACAGACTATTCAAACGCATCAAGAACCATGTTATATAATATACATAGCCTGGATTGGGACCAGGATTTATTAGACCTGTTGGAGATTCCAAGATCTATGTTGCCTGAAGTTAGAAACTCCAGTGAAGTATACGGTTACACAGACCCCCATACCTTTGGTGGAGCCATGATCCCCATTGCAGGGATTGCTGGTGACCAACAAGCGGCCTTGTTTGGCCAGGGATGTTACCAGTCGGGTGATGTAAAGAATACTTATGGAACGGGATGTTTCCTTTTGATGAACACGGGGCAAGAAGCTAAAAAGTCCAAGCAGGGCCTATTAACAACGATAGCCTGGGGGCTTGATGGCCAAGTGACTTATGCCTTAGAGGGGTCCATCTTCATTGGAGGCGCAGCGGTTCAGTGGCTGAGAGACGAAATGGGCCTGATTACTGAGGCGGCAGACAGTGAGTATTTTGCCCAAAAGGTAAAAGACACCAATGGGGTCTATGTGGTACCAGCCTTTGCTGGCCTGGGCGCTCCCTACTGGGACATGTATGCTAGGGGGGCGATTTTAGGCTTGACACGCGGGGCCAATAAAAACCACATTATTCGTGCGACCCTGGAGTCAATTGGTTATCAGTCGAGGGATGTTATTGATGCTATGAGTGAGGATTCAGGCCTAGACCTTCAAGTTTTGAAGGTAGACGGTGGTGCTGTAAAAAATAATTTCATCATGCAGTTCCAGTCTGATATCCTGGCTTGTGATGTAAAGAGACCAGAGGTGGTTGAAACAACTGCCTTGGGGGCTGCCTACCTGGCTGGTCTAGCTGTAGGATTTTGGTCTTCTCAGGATGAAATCCTTCAGCATATGTCTATAGAGAGGACCTTCAGCCCACAAATGGCAGAAGAACAAAAAGAAGAAAAGTACCAGGGCTGGAAACAGGCAGTGGCTTCGGTAATGGCAACAGAACTAAAAGCAGAATAAGGAAATATAAGAAAAAGACTTCATGAGCTGAAGTCTTTTTTCTTATATAGATTAATTATACGAGTAGATTTTATAAGAGTTCATCGCCTTCTGTCCAGTCAATTGGGCATAGACCACCAGTTTGGAGGGCTTGTAATACTCTTAACGTTTCATCAACACTTCGACCGACATTTAAGTCATGAACAACTGAATACTGAAGCACACCTTCAGGATTGATGATGAATAGACCCCTTAAGGCAATTCCCTCATCCTCAATAAGGACTCCGTATTCTTCAGATACTTTTTTAGTCATATCTGAAGCCAGTGGGAAGTTTAATTGACCCAAGTCGCCATTGATCCAAGCCTTATGTGAGTGTTCACTATCAACACTAACACCCAATACCTCAGCACCTAGATCCTTGAAATCCTGGATACGTTTTGAATATGCAGTGATTTCAGTTGGGCATACAAAGGTAAAGTCTAATGGGTAGAAGAAGAATACCAGCCACTTGCCCTTGTAGTCCTCTGAGCTTACTTGAATAAATTCTTTTCCGTCACCTGTTGCAGCGTTAAGTTTGAATGCGGGTGCTTGTTTTCCTACTAATCTTGACATATATTTTCTCCTCCTATTTTGATAATGATTATCTCTTTCAATAAGAGTATAAAGCAAAGTCGAGATATTTTCAATACAAAATTGTAATTATTACAATTTATTTTTTTTTTATTTACTTTTAAGCAGCTTACAGATGGGTATAGGCTTAATAAGGAGGCGATGGTATGAAGAAAATAAAAATAGAAGATTACTCACCAGAGTGGGCTCACGGTTTTGTGGCCCTTCGGGACGCATTTTTAGAACACTTAAACGGCAGTTATAAGGTAACGCATGTAGGTTCAACAGCAATTATAGGCATGGCCTCAAGGGGAATTGTTGACATAGATATAGTTGTAGCCCACAAGGGGGATTTAATTGATCTCAAATCCCAATTGACTTTCTTGGGATATATAGCTACTTATGAGTCACCAGACCAAGAGGTTGTTTATTTCAGAAGAAGTATTAAAGAGGTACCCCTACTGCTAGAACACCATTCAAAGTGGTTGCCCCACCATTTAACCCTGTGTTTAGAAGACAACATCGTTCATAAGTCTCACTTAGTATTCAAGGATTATATGATGGACCACGCCGAGGAAATTGCTGCTTATAATGAGCTAAAAGTGGCCTTGGCCCATAAGTACCCTAAGGATCTAGAATCCTATCAAGAGGAAAAGCATGCTTATATCCATGAAGTTTTAAGAAAGCAGGGGCTAAAAGAGGCGGACTTTGATCTTCTTATCAAGTATCAATACAATTAGGTTGACCTTTAGCCGACTTTTCGATACCCTTATATTGGAAAGAAGGTGACTTATGAAGTGGCAAGACCAGTATTCAGTGAACCATCCCTTGATGGACCAGCAGCACAAGCAGCTCTTTGAGATATTAAACCAGTTAGAAGGCCATATACTTAAGGAAGAGGCCTTGGACTATTTTTTAGAGACCCTTGAACAGTTGTCGGACTTTGCATGGGAACATTTTAAAGCCGAAGAGACAATACTAGAAGAACTCAAAATAGAAGGCTTACAGGACCATATGGACAAGCATCAATCCTTCAAAAAGAAGATCATGGCCATGACCCAGTCCTTTTTTAAGCAGCCAGACTTAAAGCAGGTTGAAGAGGCTTATAGTTTTTTGTCTCACTGGTTGGTTGATCATATCCTGGAAGAGGATATGAAGTACAAAATGTAAAATATGATAACACTTGGACCTAAAGTGAACTTTATGTGATAAAATAAGATATATGATAAGGAGAATGTCATGAATCTTAAGTATTGTGTGTTGCTCATATTATGTCTGGGTCTTGTGGCCTGTTCAAATAATCAAGTTCAGGAAAATATGGTCCCTGACAGGGTTGAAGTATTGACACTAAGTCAACCTAAGGTGAATTATGTAGAGGATCCTATGATGCCCTACTATGTATCCTATGATGATAGCCAGTTGCTTGATCGTGAGCTTAAGAGGGGTGAAACTGTCATCATTCCATTCACACGACCTGAAAAGGTTAGTCGTATTGAAGTGATATCTCCTGAAACAATGGAGCTTGAGTTTACAATGGAGGGAGAGACTTATACGGTCTTGGTTCAGAAGGGGGACAACCTCTTTAGGATAGGCTCCAAAGGATCTATATCCTCCATAGAAATAACCATGACCATGGGACCAGAGGAGGGCTTAGACATAAGCCATATTCTTTTACAGGCCTACCAACAATTAAGTCATGCTGAATACGAAATTTATTTAAGAAAAGAATCTTGGCTAGATGAAGTCCAGCTGGTCTTTAATTGGACCATGGATCCGAGGCTCAACCTTTCCTTCATGGATGACTATAGAAAGTTATATAGCGAAGATGAAGTTGGCCTTATGGGTAAGAACTTGGACTTTACGGTTCTAGAGGCAGCTCCAACAGAGTGTATAGGTCATCCAATTATTATTTCAGGATTGTTAGACCATATAGAGGGTGGAGTTGGCAAGTTAAAAGTGACAGGCTTGGATAGCTTTTTAACTCTTCATAATCTTGAAGGCCTCCAAGAAGACACCTACTATAATTTGATTGCTGTCTATGTGGGCTATAAAGAGGGTTTACATTTTTACTTATATAATGAAATACAATAGGAGACCAAATGGTCTTCTTTTTTTGAGAACAACTTCATTGAGCCGGTTTTTATAGTCATGAGTAGGCTTTAGATGCACTAAAAAAAAGATTATGATTTCTTCATAAATAAAAATAAAAAAATGGTTGTCATTTCCTTAAAAAACCATTACTATTTAACTATACGAAAGGGGAACTGTAAATGTCTAATAAAATGAAAGCATTAGTAAAAAAACACGCAAAACCAGGTTTATGGTTAGAAGAAGTAGATATGCCTCAAGTAGGCGATTTTGATGTTTTAATTAAGATGAAGAAAACAGCAATCTGTGGTACCGATGTTCACATCTACAACTGGGATGAGTGGTCTCAAGCAACAATTCCTGTACCTATGACAGTTGGTCATGAGTTTGTGGGTGAAGTTGTACAAGTTGGTAAGGGTGTAACAGGTTACAAGGTTGGTGACTTAGTATCTGGAGAAGGTCATATTGTGTGTGGCCACTGTAGAAACTGTTTAGCAGGTAGAAGACATTTATGTAAAAATACATTGGGTGTTGGTGTTAATCGTACCGGTATCTTCGCAGAGTATGCATCGATTCCAGAGACAAATGTTTGGTTATGTGATCCATCTATTCCAGAGGAGATCTTATCAATCTTTGATCCATTAGGAAATGCTGCGCATACTGCCTTATCTTTTGATCTTTTAGGAGAAGATGTACTGATCACAGGTGCTGGCCCAATCGGTATGATGGCAGCTGCTATTGCTAAGCATGCTGGTGCAAGACACGTTGTTGTGACAGATATCAATGACTATAGACTAGACCTTGCTAAGAAGTTAGGAGCTACTCGTGTTATGAATCCAATGAAAGAAAAAATCTCTGATGTCATGGCAGAACTTGGCATGAAAGAAGGATTTGATGTTGGTCTAGAAATGTCAGGGAATGCATCTGCCTTCAATGATATGATTAACTCAATGGTACACGGTGGTAAGATTGCCATGCTAGGTATCCAAGGGCCAGAAACAAACATTGACTGGAACAAGGTTGTCTTTAATGGCTTGTGGTTAAAGGGAATCTATGGTCGTGAAATGTATGAAACTTGGTACAAGATGTCATCTATGCTTCAATCTGGTTTAGATATATCTGAAGTCATTACCCACAAAATGCACTACACTCAGTTTGAAGAAGGTTTTGAGATTATGAAGAGTGGAAACTCTGGTAAGATCATCCTTGAGTGGAGCTAGTATTTAATCAAGTCACCCCTTGGGTGACTTTTTTTCTTATAAGGGATAAAAATCTAGTAGGCAGGCCTAAGTTTTATTACATACAAGAGGAGGATGTATGAAAAAATATCCAGTGGTGACCCTTTGTGGGTCCACACGATTTAAAAGTGAGTTCTTGCAGGTGCAAAAGGACTTGACCTTGGCTGGGAAAATTGTTATTTCAGTAGGCATGTTTGGTCATTCAGGTGATGATGAAGTTTGGCAAGAAGATACTAAGGCTATGCTGGATGACATGCATAAGAGAAAGATTGATATGGCAGATGAGATATTTGTCATAAACAAGGGCGGCTACATAGGACAAAGCACCCGGTCGGAGATTTCATATGCCCAGGCTAGGGGAAAGAAAGTCTCATATTTAGAGGAGTAATCATAAAATGATCTCTTTCCAATAAAAGAATAATAGTCTATAATAGACAGGTAGATATTTCGGGTTATGAAATTTATTTAAGGAGCATTTATGAAAACATCTCAGAAGTACTTGTCATGGGGCATCTTGGTTTTTGCCTTTGTTATTGTATTCTTTCACCGTTTGGCTATCGGGTCTGTGGAGGAGCTCTTAACTGTAGAACTGAAAATTAATAGTGTCCAGCTGGCCAATATTGCTTCAATGACTTTTATTGGTTATGCCATGATGCAACTTCCTGTTGGGGTTATGGTGGATACCATCGGTGTCAGAAAAATCTGTACATACGGTATGTTTCTAACAGCCTTTGCCTCAGTGTTATTTGCCTTATCCAGTCACATTTACTTGATCTACCTGGCAAGGTTATTAGTGGGCATTGGCACGTCGGTTATTATTGTTTCCATTATGAAAATACAAGCCAGTCTTTTTCCAAGTAATAAGTATTCAACCCTGTCTGGTTTAACGTCCTTGTTTGGTAACTTTGGTGCTTTTTTTGCAACCATACCCTTAAGTTTTTTGGCCTTAAACCTTGGTTGGAGGCAAACTTTTGTGATACTTGGTATTATTACCTTCTTCCTAGCTGGGGCCATCCACTTGTTTGTTAAGGAAAAAGCCCAGGCTCAATCTAATGAGCGGATACACGTTGCCACAGCCCTGAAGGCTGTTTTAAGTAATAGAAAAATATATCCAGATTTCTTTGTCATGGTCTTTTTTGTAGGCTCCTTAATGGCAGTTTTAGCCTTGTGGGGTAATGGTTACTTGACCAATGTTTATGGGGTTAGTGAGGTGAAAGCTGCCTACTACTTGTCTTTTATTACCTATGGTTTTATCGTAGGGGCCCCAATTGTTGGTAAATTATCAGACCACCTTGGAGGTAAAATAAAGGCCATTCTAATGGTTGGAAGTGGTTCTTATCTTATCTTATGGGTTTATATTATTTTAATTCAAGAGGGCAAGCCACCGGTTGACCAATGGCCCTATCTCTTCTTTTTAATGGGGCTCTTTATTATTTGTCATATTTTAGTCTTCTCCAATGTAAAGACGATTACCTCTTTGAAGTATACAGGGATCGCTATTGCCTTTGTTAATATTGGGGAGTTTGTAGGCAGTGGTCTGGTGACCTGGCTGATGGGCTATATGATTAAGTATTACGAAAAGACAGGCATGGCCAATGATATGATATATAGGAAGACCATGAGCCTGGTCCTAATAGCGGCCATCTTAAGTTTTATTGCTGTCAGCCTAATGCATGGTCATAAGGCTCACCAGCGGGAATTGAATAAAAAGAATCTGACTTAGGGAGATAAATAAGCCTTTTATGGGTAAAGAAAGAGTATTGTAATCAGTCAAGATAAAGGAGTAAGTATGTCAACAGTATATTTTAAGAGTTATGAAGGTCAAGACTTGAGTGAATTGTCTAAGATAGGGGCTCAGTTATTTGAGCTATTGGTCAAGGATTACAAGGGAAACCTGGACGGTCAGGTACCCATCAAGGTTCATTTTGGAGAAAAGGGTAATAAGACCTTCGTGCCAGCATCGGTTTACGATGGGATTATTGACCAACTTCAGGCAAGAGATATTGAATCCTCATTTATAGAGACTAATGTCCTATATAGGGGGGAGAGAACGACAAGGGACAGTCATATCGCCTTGGCCAAGGACCATGGATTTACTCGCCTGCCTATTATCATTGCAGACGGAGATCAGGGAGAAGCGGTCCATGAAGTCGTTATTGACCAAGAGTACTACAAGTCAGTTAAGCTAGGAGCTGCCTTTAAGGATTTCAAACACATTGTTGTTACCAGCCATTTCAAGGGGCATGGACTTGCAGGTTTTGGTGGTGCCCTAAAGCAATTGGCTATGGGCTTTGCTTCAAGAAGTGGCAAGATGGCCCAGCATTCTAGAATGGTGCCGACAGTTAATCAAGACAAGTGTACAGCTTGTGGTTTATGTGTGAAAAAATGTGATGTAACTGCCATCACCCTTGAACCCAAGGCTATCATCCATGAGAGCAAGTGCGTGGGATGTGCAGGATGTATTGCTGTTTGTCCTGTTGCGGCCATTAGAAATGATTGGGGAGCTTCTAATTTTAGGGAAAAAGTTGCAGAATATGCTTATGGGGCCCAGTTAGAAAAGGATTACTTCTATATCAGTTTTCTATATAATATTACCAAGGAGTGCGACTGTATTGGTCAGGCCATGGAACCCATCACTAAGAACTTTGGTGTTATGGCTTCTTTAGATCCAGTTGCCCTGGACAAGGCGTCAATTGACCTCGTTCAAGACTATACCAATTCTAACTTGTTTGATTCGGGTAGGGAGACCCTCAATCATTGTGAGCAAATTAATTTTGGGGATCAAAACTACACCCTAGTGGAAGTGCAGTAAGATGACTTATGGTTTAACGGTCGGTAAGTTTGCCCCCCTCCACAAGGGCCACCAGTATTTAATTGAATCAGCCCTTAAGGAGGTCGACGCTTTAATTGTTATTGTATATGAAGCGCCACAAATACCTGAACTGACATTAGGAATGCGGGTTGAGTGGTTGAAGCGCTTATATCCAGACCTAATTGTTATTTTAGGTGACCAGGTCCCCAAGGACGTGGGATGGACTGAGGCCATTCAGCAAAAGCATATTGATTATATCTTGTCCCTAGTCACAGCCTATGAGATTAAAGCCTTTTATTCTAGTGAAGCTTATGGGGAAAAGATGAGTAAGGCCCTAGGGTGTGACCACCGTCTTATTGATGGTGATCGATTGACGGTTCCTATTTCAGCATCCTTGATCCGGTCAGACCTTGAAGCCTACAAGACCTACTTAGACCCCATCATCTACGAAGACTTAAAGACTATATATGAGTCAGTATCTAGATAAAAAAAGGACCAGGAAAAATCCTGGTCTTTTTGATTTAAGAGAAAGTTGCCAAATGGGATATGACTTCTGACTTGGCCTCCTGGTAAGCCATTTGATAAAAGGAAAGTGCCTTAAGGTCTTGGGTGGAGCTGTAAAGGTCTACAGCAGTTCTGTAGAATGCGATCCTTGACAATAGGTCATCTTTCTTCTTTATATAACTTTCAAATGCTTGTAAATGATGGTTGGCCTGACTCTTCAAGCCCAGTTTAATAAGACTAAAAATAAACTCTCTGTAAGATAAACCCAAGTACATGGCTTGATCTTCAGTCAAGAGGATATCTAGACCTATATCAAAGTAAACAGACGCAAGGTCATAGTTCTCTAGATAGAGTTGATAACAAGCCTTAAGGCACTGGGTGATACCCACAAACCACATTTCATTGTCTCCATCAATGAGGGACTCAATACCGTAAAAGTAAGTATCCAGTTGGTCAACCCTACCTTGCATAAGCTGGTTACGACATAAAGACACATAGAGGTAGGCTTGGATGTTGGAAAGTTTGTGATCTCTTGCCAGGGTCATAGCCTGGTCCAAAAAAGATAGGGCCAGGTCATATTGCTTGATTTGAGCATAAGAATTGGCTAGATTATTAAATATGGCTGCAATGGCACTGGGGTCTTCTAACTTAGTCGCCAGGCTAAGGGCTTGTTCTTGGTAGTAGATAGCCTCCTGGTCCATATTTATCTTGTCATAACAGTAACCTAGGGCCATAAAGGTTCTTAACTGAATGTAGGGGTCATGACAGTCTTTGAAGGCCTCCCTGTAATTAGCTAGGGCTTTCGTAAAATCTTCCTTTAGAAGATAGGCTGCTCCCAAATTAAGGTAGGCCCTTCTGCTTATAAGGTCCTTGTTAGGTCTGTTACGGATGAGGTTATCAGATAGTTCAATACACTGGTCGATATCCCTATACAAGTAGGCTCTGGACAAGTGGTTGATTAATTGGTCTCTTTGATCTGTGTTTTCAGCAGCTTCAATTGCCTGCTTAATATCATGAATCATTGATTTCATAGGTGCCTCCTACCATACATTATATATGAAATTGAACAAGTGAAAAGAATAAAATGCGAATATTCTGAAAATATCATTATTAGGTCGACTTATCCTAAAGTTTTTACCATTTTATTCCGATAAATATGTAAACAAGTTAGAAAAGTCAGGTGATGCTATGCGTATGAAATTAAAAGATAGGGAAAAGCTTAAGAAAGCAAGAAATATGATCAATCTACTTGTGGAAGGGATTAATCCCTTGACTAATGAGGCCCTTGATGAGGAAAGTTTTATCAATGATCCAAAGATGATTAGACTTTTTTCTTACTTGTCAATGATCATAACTGCTGATCTTCAGGAACTTGATGAAACAACTATGGACCAACAAGGCCTTTTTAAGGAGACCAGTAACAGTTCAACCGATGCGAATGATGACTACAAGTCTATTAATGAGAGGATTAATTCATCCAAGTTGAGGAAGTTTCATAATAGACAATTAGATGAACTTAAACGTTTAGCAGATTATATGGATAAGGAGGGGACCGTTTAAGCTAGAATGCTTGACCCTCTAGTCCTGAAAAGATACAATAATAATGAACTTGGTAGATGCTACCAAGTTTTTATTGTGGATAAAGGCATATTAGGAGGACAAAATGACAGCTAAAAACTATATAGAAGGATTTCAAATGCTTAAACATCCAGAAGGAGGTTACTATAAGGAAGTCTACCGCCACCAAGACGCTATGGAGACTCCCCTGGGCCTTCGATCATATGCGACAAGTATTTACTTTTTAATTGAAGAAGGAGATGCTTCTAACTTTCACCAACTAAAATCCGATGAAATGTGGTACTTCCATGGTGGTATGCCCTTATCGGTTGTCATTATTGAACCAAATGGCCAACTCAGGGTTGAAAACCTAGGACTTGATTTAAGTCGCGGCCAGCAGCCCCAAGTCTTAGTGCCAGCCGGTTCAATTTTTGGTTCCTTCGTCCAAGAGGGATTTGCCCTAGTGGGTTGCATGGTCAGTCCTGGATTTGACTTTAAAGACTTTCACTTGTTTTCTAGAAGTGAACTCATCAAGCTCTATCCCCAGCATCAAGCTTATATCATGAAACTGACGCGTGAGGAGTAACCCTAGATTGAAGATGAAAGGTGAGCCTGTATGTTTAAGAAACTGCTCTTACTAGACCAAGATAAGGATCTAGAGCTAGAAGCTTATCTTCTAGCCCTGAACATGGGTCGGATAAAAATATTTAGCTTAATAATTATGTTACTGGAAGTCTGTATGATTGTCTTAACCTACTTGAGGGAGGACTTATTCCCACTTGCATATGTTGATCATTACAGGACTCACTATATGGTTTTGTTCCTTTTCTTTACCCTAGCCAGTGTGGTAGCAGCCTTATATGAGAAGGATAAAATAAGGTATCCTAGGTTCTTGCCCACCTATATTAAGGCAGGAGCCCTTGTGGCCATCTTATGGGGAGTGTCAATCAGTCGATTAGATGTGATGAATGGTGGAAATATTACGGTTTACTTAACCTTCTTATTTATTCTTTCGGGTGTTGTTGTTATAAAGCCCATCTTTTCTTTGATTATCTTTTGGATGGGACATTTGAGCTTGATTTTTTCTGTACAAACCTATACATCTTATACTGAAATTCTTATCAACTCATCAATTTTCCTTGTATTTGCCTGGGTGGTTTCAAGACAACACTACCTGTTGATTCAACAGAAGTTTTCACGCTCTCTTTTGATTGAGCACAAGAATCAAATACTGGAGAAACAAAACAAGGAGTTGGCCAGACTGACGATGACAGACCATCTAACAGGCCTTTATAATCGGTATAGTCTGGATGATATATTGGCAAAAAAATGGCTGGAGGCCTATGTGAACCAAGTACCTCTCTTGGCTATGATGGTTGATGTTGATTATTTCAAGCAGATTAATGACGAACATGGTCACCTTATGGGGGATAAGAGCTTAACATCAGTTGCAGATGCGCTAGCATCCTATGTAGTCCCTTACCAGGGATTCGCCTTTCGGTATGGGGGCGATGAGTTTTGCCTGCTATTCTATAACCCTAGAAATATGGATGGAATTCTCAAGGGACTTGAAAACTTAAGTCATGAGATTAAAGTAGAGGGAGATCAAGGCCAAGTGCCTATTCATTTGACAATAGGTTATAGGGTCCTGATTCCTAAGGGGCTAGAGGACAGCTGGTCGCTTATTGACCAAGCTGACCAAGCCCTCTACAAGGCTAAGGCCAAGCGCGGGAGACGGTCTAGTGATATAGAGTAAAAGACAGGTCTTATTCCCTGTCTTTTTGCATTGCTTGAATTTCTCTTTTTCTCATAATATGGTAGGCCGTTAGAGAGGCCAGGAGATGAGAGACAACAAAGGCCATGAATATGCCCTTGACCTGGAATAATCCGGATAAGATAAATGCCAGAGGCACATAGATTACCATCATTTGCCCTAGGTTGATCAATGCAGACCGGATGGGCTGGTGGATGGCATTTAGGGAACTGGTAATGATCATGGTGACGCCTTGGAAGGGGTAAGCTAGGGGCATAATTCTTAAATAGAGGACCACATTCTCAATAACTTGAGGATCCTTGGAGAACTGAGCACCTATCCATGGGCTAGTCATAAAGAGCAGGCCGTAGATAAGAAATCCAGATACCAGTGAAAACTTACAGGTTGAGAGGATGCCCTTATGAATTCGATCCATACGACCAGCACCAAAGTTTTGTCCAATAAAGGCTGGCATAATAGACGAAACTGCCATGACGAAGGTGAGGGAAAAGTACTCGATCTTAGTTGCTATACCAAAACCAGCAACAACAGAATCACCATAAGAGGCGATTAAATTGGTTATAAAAGCTATCCCGAAGGGTATTATCATTCTAGCAATTGCTGTAGGGAGGCCAATATAAAGAATATGTCCCCAAGAGGATAAGATGGTCCGTAGACTTACCCTTGTAAAGCTAATGACTTTTTCTCTATGACCTAAGACATATAGGGAAACGCAGAAGGTGATGGACCTTGCAAATACAGTTGCAATAGCAGCGCCTTGTACACCCATAGCTGGGATGGGTCCCCATCCGAAAATGAATAGTGGATCCAAAAGGATGTTAATGCCTGAAGAAACTGCCATAACAATACTTGGTGTCTTGGTATCGCCCAGGGCCCGAATGCCGTTGTTGCCAACCATTGGGATGACAATAAAGGGGACGCCGATGTACCAGATAGACATGTAGGACTGAATGATTTTCAGTGCCTCATGGCTGGCACCGAGGGCCGTGAAGAGGGGGCGGATGGTTAAAAGGCCAAGGACGGAAGCGCCTAGTGCGAAGACCAAGCCGAGACTTAGACTATCTGTTGTTAGTCGCTTAACCTTGGTCCAGTTGTTTTCTCCAACTGCTCTTGAAATTACAGCACCAGCACCCAAGCCCAAGCCTAGGTTTAAGCTGTTGAGGATCAAGACCACAGGGGTCGTGAAGGTGATGGCTGCCATTTCTAGGGTGCCAAGCTTGCCGATGAAATAGGTATCAGCAAGGTTAAAAGCTACTATACTTAAGATACCAAATATCATGGGAAGGGTTAAATTAATGATGTGTTTATTTATGTTACCTTGGGTAAGGTCTTTTCTGTGTTTAGCCATGGGGCCTCCTTTTTCTCGTTACATCATACCAAATGTAGACCCTTAATGGTAGACTAAGAGGGAGGAATTGGATAATTGAACAGGATAAAATATGGCGACTATAATTATGATACAAGCCTGGAGTTTGGTATTAGACAAAAGTATGATATAATGACTAGGATAAATTGTGTATTGTGCTCAAGCATTTAAATAAAGGAGAATTATGAATTTTAAGTCTATGGGGTTAAGTCCCAAATTAGTTGAATCGATAGAGGCCTTAGGTTTTGAGAGCCCTACAAAGGTTCAGGAGTTAGCCATTCCTGAAGTCCTTGCAATGAAAGATCTAATTGTTATGGCTAAAACAGGAAGTGGCAAGACCGGGGCCTTCTCAATTCCTATGATTGAAAAAATTACAGAAGAAAAAATGGCCCAGGCTTTGATTTTGACACCTACTCGTGAACTGGCTGTCCAGGTAGAAAAGGATATTCAAGCCTTTACTAAACACGTACCAGTTAAGTCTATGGCTGTATATGGCCAACATAACATGCAACTCGAAGAGAAGCAATTGAATGAAGGCAGACAGATTATTGTTGGTACGCCTGGCAGAACCCTTCACCACATTGAAGAGAGAAACCTTAAGACTAAGGATATTAAGTTCCTAATACTTGATGAAGCAGATAGAATGTTGGATATGGGTTTTATTGATCAGATGATTAAGATCATTAAGAAGCTCCCTAAGGACAGGGTGACTCTCTTATTCTCTGCGACCATGCCACCAGAAATTCAGAGAATGTGTCAATCTTACATGAGATCACCTGAAACGATTGCTATTGATTCAGATACCAAGACGGTTGATGCTATTAAGCAAGGCTATTACAGGGTCGCTCATAATGAGAAGAGAACGCAATTAGAAAGAATCTTAGCTTACAAGCAGCCCATGTCATGTATGGTCTTTTGTAACACTAGAATTGAAGTAGACAAGGTATCAAACTACCTGTATAGGAAGGGATACCTAGCTGAAGCAATTCATGGAGCCAACACCCAAGCCAGACGTATGAGGACCATTACGGCCTTCAAAAATGGGGATATTCAGATAATGGTTGCAACAGATGTTGCAGCTCGTGGTCTTCATGTTGAAGACTTAGCCTTAGTTATTAACTATGATGTTCCTATAGAAAAAGATTCATATATTCATAGGATAGGTCGTACAGGCCGAGCTGGCAATGGTGGCGAGGCTGTCTCTTTGATCACAAGTGATGACGTCTATACCTTCTACGAGATTGAAGAACATGTTGGGACTCTAATTGATGAACTGGACCTACCAACTACAGAGGAAATCAAGGAAAGCCTAGCGAATAAAAGTGACCACTGGGACAAGAAGTGGCAAGAAAAGCAAAAGCATGAGGGTTCAAAAACTCGCAACAAGGCCCATGGTAAACCAAATCAAGGTCGACAAAAACCTGGCCAAAGACCTGTTAAGGGACCTAAAAAGTATGAGAAACCCCATCACAATAAGGTTCATGAAAAGGCGATCAACAAAAAAGTGGTTAAGGCAGCAGACCAGCAGGTTACTAAGCCAGCTGTTAAACCAGCTACTAAACCACCTGTTAAGCCAGTTGAAAAGACAAGAAAGCCTGCAGTAGAAACCATTCAAGTGGCTAAGAAAAAGAAGTTCAGCTTATTTGGCTTCTTAAAGAAGAAAAAGACAGTTGAAATCAAAAGATTTTATGATTAATAATAAAGACTCTTCGGAGTCTTTTGCTTTTTAATAAAGACTCTTCGGAGTCTTTTGCTTTTTAATAAAGACTCTTCGGAGTCTTTTCCTGGTTTATGGGTATGAAGAAAATAGGGTGCAAATACTAGACTAATAGTGTATACTTTCTTTGGAGGTAGTAAGATGAGATGGTATAGAAGTATTAAAATGACTCTAGGTTTTTCTTTGGCTATAGTTCTTGCCAACCTAATGGGCTTGAATTTTGCTTTATCTGCAGGGATTATTGCCCTGCTCAATATGTTAGATACCCGTCGGGAATCATTAAGGGTAACCTGGAGACGGCTATATTCGTCAGCTCTTGGTCTAATGATCTCTGCAGGAGGCTTTATAATCCTTGGCCAGACTCAGGGAGTGTTGATGCTGGTTGTGGGACTCTTTATTCCCCTTGCATTCAAGATTAATGCTAGGGAGGGGATACCCGTTCATATTGTTTTAGCTTCCCACCTTTTACTTGTGGACTTGGACCTGGGTGCCTTTATGAATGAATATGGTCTGGTTCTTATTGGGAGTTTGATTGCCCTTGTCTTAAATGTACATATGCCCAACAAGGAGAAAAATCTTCAAATGGTTCGGGACCAAGTTGAAAGGGACATGAAGAACTTGCTTCATAACTTTGGTCTATGCATTCAGACTATTTGCCCCCTAGACGATAATGATGCCCTCTTCATAAGTCTAGAAGGTCGAATTAAGGGAGGACTTGCTCTTTCATATGAGTACATGAATAATTTTGTTTGGAAGGACCAGCGACTCTATTTAGAGTACTTTCAAATGCGCCACCAGCAAATTCAGAGGCTGTCTTATATGTTTCACCACATATATGGTATGAATTTTGACCAAGATGTATTTGAGTCTATAGGTAACTTTGTTAAGGACCTAGCAGAGGACTACAGCTATGATAATGATGGCCAGGGCTTAATGGAAGACCTGAGGATTATCCAAGAAGATATTCATGGCCTAGACCTTCCTGAGAGTCAAGAGAGTCTTGACCAAAGGTGTGCCATGGTGAACTTTCTTAAGGACCTAGAGGTCTTCATTAACTTAAAAATAATATTTTCAAAAAAATATTTAAATTCGGGAACCTAAATGAATTAATTGCGTCTAGTAGTATGTAAGGTTGTAGAATACAAATTATTAAAGGAGAATTATTATGAAGAAATTTGGTTTATTACTACTAGTCGCTGTCTTAGCACTATCGATTGTAGCGTGTGGCAACAATGAGGTAGAGGAAAAGGAATCAAGTCGAATTGAATTAGAAATGAGCTTAGAAGAAATTATTCAAGCAATTTATGATGAAACGGGCCTTGATTTCCCTAAAACAATGACAAGTGAGTTAACAAAAGAAAACATGACTTATATGTTAGGTGTAGACAACTTTGACTTCGTTGAAGGATTAGCATCTGAGCCTATGATGACATCGCAAGCACATTCTGTCGTTTTATTTACAGTTGAAGATGGATTAGATGTAGAGCAAATCAAAAAGGATATCAAGGAAAACGTTGATGGTCGTAAGTGGATTTGTGTAGGTGTTGAAGATGAAAACATCCTTGTTGAAAATGCTGGGCAATATGTCATTCTAATCATGGATAACAATTCACAAGCACTTATGGATGCCTTTAAAGAGGTTGTAAAGTAGATGGTTTTTTCAAGTATTGAGTTCATTTATTATTTCTTACCAATTGTCCTAGTCTTATATTACCTAAGTCCCAATAGATATAGGAACTTGAGTCTTTTTATCGCCAGTCTTGCTTTTTACTTTATAGGCGAACCCAAGTATACCCTTCTATTGTTGGTATCAACCCTTGTGGATTTTTACCATAGTAAGATGATTGTCAAGCATAGGGGGAGTAAAAAGGCTAAGAGGGCCTTAATCCAATCTATTGCAATCAATTTATCTTTTCTTGGTTTCTTTAAGTATGCTGACTTCATTATTGGTATAGTCAATGGACTCTTTGGCTTGAAATTAGCTTATCTAAACCTAAGTCTACCAATCGGAATTAGCTTCTTTACCTTTCAGACTATGAGTTACACGATTGATGTCTATAGGCAAGATGCTCCAGTACAAAAGAGCATCATAAGCCTGGGAACTTATGTAACCATGTTTCCTCAGTTGATTGCTGGTCCTATTGTGAGATACAACACATTGGCGACCCAATTAATTCATAGAGACCATACTTACAATAAGTTTAGCCGAGGAATTTATCGTTTCCTTATTGGGCTTATGAAAAAAATCTTAATAGCCAATGTTATAGGGGAGGCCATAGGCATTATTGCTAGTGGTCCTCAAGATGCAGTCGTTAACCATTGGCTAACAGCTGTAGGATTTGCCCTACAAATCTATTTTGACTTTTCTGGATACAGTGACATGGCCATAGGCCTTGGCTTATTCTTTGGTTTTGAGTTTATGGAAAACTTCAATTATCCCTACATAGCCAAGTCTATTAGCGACTTCTGGCGTCGGTGGCATATTTCATTGGGCCAATGGTTTAGGGACTATGTCTATATACCCCTAGGGGGAAACAAGGTATCCAACCTTAAATGGATCAGGAACATAATCTTAGTTTGGCTATTAACAGGGCTCTGGCATGGGGCCCACTGGAACTATGTGCTCTGGGGTGGCTTATTTGCCATACTCCTGGTACTGGAGAAGGCCTTTATCTTAAAATGGCTAAAGAAAGTGCCGCACTTCTTCCAGCATCTATATGTTATCCTCTTAATCCTCTTGAGTTTTATCGTCTTTAGGTACGAGGATTTCCCTGCCATGATAGAAGAGTTTAGGGCCCTCTTAGGCTTTAAGGACATCCCCCTTTACAGCCCATCTACCCTATACTATTTATCAACATATGGTCGTCTCTACCTGATTGCCATTGTTGCTGCTACACCAGTAGGTAAAAAATTATATCATCGACTCAGTAAAAGCACTTTTAAGCCCCTCCTTGAGGGAGGTGCCTACATGGGTCTTTTGATTGCCTTATTTATAATGACAGGGTACTTAGTGGATGCATCTTTTAATCCATTCTTGTATTTTAGGTTTTAATATGAAAGATAAACTTATGACATTTACTTTCCTTCTAGTTCTTTTTGCCTTCATGGCCTGGCATCTTATAAGTCCAGATTTGGCTTTTTCCTATTCGGAAAGAAGGAAACTACAAGTCCTACCTGATTTGACCGTGGACAGCCTCATGGATGGTAGCTTTTTTGAAGACTTTAGAGACTATGCTGTTGATCATTTTCCTTGGCGAGATGGCTTTAGAGGCATTAAACATCAATTTGCCTTAGACATATTTGGTCAAGAGGATCTTAATGGAATCTATTACGGACAAGGCCATATATTCAAGAAGACAGAGTTGAGTCCAAAGGACTATGAACATTTTACAGCCTATATAAAGGGCATACAGGACTTGTATTTTAAGGAAAATGATCTCTATCTAGCAATGATTCCAGACAAGTCATACTACTATGACCACCCAACCTTCAAACCAGATTATGACTTGTTAGTTGAGTGGCTTCAAGAGGACCTAGAGAATATTTCCTACATTTCCCTACTGGATAGCTTGCAACTTGAGGATTACTACGAGACGGACCCCCATTGGAAGCAAGATGGCCTCCAAGGCGTTATGGATACCATCGGTCGCGAAATGGGTTTTGACCTGTATGAAACTTTAAAACAAGAGCAGTTGAATGATTTTAGAGGAGCCTACCTGGGTCAGGGGCCTATGTACCAGGGGCAAGAAGATTTGATTTATCTTTTGCATGAGGATTTTAAAGAAATTTCTATTATCAATTATCAAGAGGGCAAGGAGGGACAGCTCTATGTCCCGAGTGCCATAGAGGGAATTGATCCCTATGATGTCTTTTTAGGCGGAGCCAGTCCCTTGATTGAGATCATCAATCCTAATGCATCCAGTGATGAGGAAATCATTATCTTTCGGGATTCCTATGGGTCAAACATCAGCCCCTTGTTCTTGAAGCACTATTCCAAGGTGACCCTAGTGGATACTCGATATATGCCAGCAGCTAGCCTGGCAGATTACATGGAAATAGCGAATCAGGATGTTTTATTCCTCTACTCAGCCCTTTTAATGAATAACAGTTTCGGCTTGAAGTAAGCCTTAAGAACCCATCTTTTAAAGTGGGTTCTTTTTGTGGTGTGCGGGGCATGCTCACGAGCTGGTGGCCTGAAAAGGTGGCCACATCACCCACCAAGGGGAAGATAAGCTGTAGGCAAGGGCGTCTTCGGCGACGAAGGGGTCTGAAGGAAGCTGATGGCAGTTGTTGGTATGGAGTACAGCGAACCAAATTCTGGCGGCTATGTTGGATGAGTCTGCTACAAGTGATGAAGTCCAATACTTGGTGAAAGCATAGACGTTATAAGGGTCATAACCTACAACAAGCGACTGAGCTTACCCCCGGAAGCACTGTATCTGTTGCTGTAGACTTTGTGTTCAAGCGAAAGCAAGGCATTGAGTTAAGGTGCAGTGTGCAGACGAAGCTGTAGTAGTGATGAAGCCTGAACCAATGAA
>Ga0209272_10000134_pt1 | contig 87163 bp, 64 predicted proteins | sample tdDd002_FD_187125 | JGI IMG/M metagenome (GOLD analysis project Ga0209272, IMG submission 187125) | Marine sediment microbial communities from the Atlantic coast under amendment with organic carbon and nitrate - tdDd00.2 (SPAdes)... | ecosystem: Environmental > Aquatic > Marine > Coastal >...
TTTTAAGATTTAAATCCTTTCGAAAGCCTCATAGATACTAGTGCTCCAAAGAATCGCTATCCCTATCAAAAGCGGCTGCAAAGATAAATGAATTACTTCTACAATTCCAAATGCTTTTGAAAAAAAATTTAAAAAAATAAAAATTTAAAATTGGATGCTTAGTAGGTGTAAATAATCAATTAAAAAAAAGATTCCTACGACCACCCTACCGCTGCCTATAAAATACTACTAAACAACCATTTTATAAATCCACTCTCCGTTGAAAGTGGATGCAAATATAATAGACAGAAGTCCAAAGTTCCAAACATTTTTAAAAGAAAAAGCAAAGAAAAATCACAAAGGCCTGATTTACAAATACAAAAAAATCACAATAAGATTGTGATTTTACAATAGGCTTATTCTATGATGTAATTTCTAAATTCCATTCAATAAAAGTTCCTTTAAACTATTTACCTGGTCTTTATTCCCAAGAACAAACAAATGATAGTTTTTCTCTAGCATCAATTCGGGAGATGGATTGTAAATATACCCCCCCTCTCCATCTTTCAATCCTATGATATTAGCACCTGATCTATTTCGTACATTTAATTCCTTTATTGATTTTCCGACAAAACAACCAGACAAATCCTGACAACTTACCTCTTCCAGCTTTACACCTTTGGTAGATTGCAATAGGATATTATCCAAAAATTCAACCACATCAGGTTGGGCAACCAACTTTGCCATTTGCTGACCTCCCAAACGATCAGGCATTATTACATTATTAGCTCCAGCTCTTTTTAGCTTACTGTCAGATTGACTATTGGAAGAACGAGATATAATTTTTAAACCAGGATTCATTTCACGAGCGGTTAAAACCACATAAACATTTTCTGCATCATTGGGAATTGCAGTAATCAATGCTTTAGCTTCAGAGATATTAGCCATATCAAGCACCTCTTCCATGGTAGCATCACCTTGGATAAAAAGAAGATCAGAAAAAGCTCGGACTCTCTCAATCGCAGATTCATTTGAATCTACAACAACAACATCCTCACCATGCTCTATCAACTCCAAGCTTGCTTGCTTACCATTTCGGCCAAAACCACAAACAATTACATGACCATTTAATTTTTCAATTTTCCTCACAATCCTATAATCTTTTAAGTTTCTACGAAATACGCCATCTAAAATAAACCTGGTTATTGCAGAAGCCAAATAACCAAAAATTCCAAAGCTTATAAATATTAAAAATACGGTAAATATTTTTCCTGTTTCAGACAAAGGATGAACTTCTTGAAAACCAACAGTAGAAATGGTTATAACCGTCATATACAAGGCATCAACAATGCTGTAAGCCTCATTTATATACATATAACCAGCTGTACCAACCAAAACAGTTAGTACAAGAAAAAACATGGCAATACTTAAAGTTCGGATATTCTCTTCCCAAATTTTTTGTCTATTCATAGAAGCAAGTCAATAATAATCTAAGATAATCAATATCCTTAAATAGAATGTAGCTGTGTAAACTTATTTGGTATGTGTCTGATAATTTTTTATTCGAATAATTCGATTACCGAATTCACACTGCAAACATCTGTGCTCATCGCAATAGTTCACCTTCAACTGCAATAAAGCTTGAGAATACCAAGATGATTTTACCTCTACTCCACATTCTTTCCACCTATCAATTATAGAATTCTTTTCTTCCGGGATTTCTTCCAAAAACTTTAAAGCTTTTTCTTTCATCAACTCATCATCATTAATATCACCATAGCAAAACAAGATGGGAACAATCGAATTGATTACAATTGAATTGATTGTCATTTTTCCAATTTGCTTGCTTTTGTTTTTTGATTCACCCCCAAATTGATAATGAGTCTTCCAATAGCTAGAAACCTGAATTTCGAACAAATGCTGAATATCTTTATAAGATCCACAATCCAGAATTTTTGAAAATAAAGAGGAAGATTTATGAATAAGAGCTGCCAACTGTGCAATTCGGATTGTTGGAAAATTACCTGGCCTTAACCTCAACCATTTCCATCGATGCAAAGGCAAAGGTTTTAACTCATATTTAATTGCAAGAAACAAGTATTCCTGCTGTAGGTTTTTATAATAAGCATCATCAATAGAATCATTCAGCATTCCAGCCTGACCAAACAATAAAGCTTCCAATTGTAATAGTGAATTCTTTTGTCGAGCCAAAATCTTTAATGGCAACACTTGCGCCAACTGCTGAAAAGGATCAGCGTTGACCTTCATCCCAAAATATCTAGCAATAATCTGATAAAATGTTTCTTCCCATGAATTCTTATTCAGTTTCAGCATTTTCTTCACATCAGCAGATTTTCTCTCCAAGCGCTCCAATATCATTCTATCCAACCAGTTTCGCACAAAGAATTTTTCAACCGAACTGATTTCATCATAACAAGGAATCCACTGAGTGGAATGCATAAGTTGATTGTAATTCTGCAGCAAACCTGAATCGAATTTTAGAATCAAACAAGGCAATTTTCTAGTTTCACCTATAAATACATCTGCATCATCTTCATAAACTACATGCAAAATCACATTACTATAGGCTGAATCTTGTTGATGCTTGTGCTGATACCAGAATGATGATTTGATATGAACCTCTATATTTCCAGCCCACATCACATCATTAATCTTAACCCGAGCATCAAAAAAGTCCGGACCAGCATCTTTATTTTGCTTCCCAATATTTATAACTTCTATTTTATCTCCTCCAGTAGAGAACAGGTTTTGACCATCAAAAAGCTTGTGCTTCCAAATAAACTGCAGAAATTCCTCATTCATACCATAATATTTTTACAGTAAGTATTCGAAATTTAATAATTCGCTCAGTAAAAGACAATAAAAAAGCGACGTTTAATCAAACGTCGCTTCAATATCTTTAAGGAGTGTTTACTACAATACCGATTTCTCCTTCAATAGATCTTCCATTTCCAATTGTAACTCTTTAGCTTTTTCACCAGCTACTTTTGCAAAATTCTCAGAAGTATCAGCAAAAATAACTCCTCTCGAAGAGTTTACAAGCAAGCCACATGATTGGTTCATTCCATACTTTGCAACTTCCTGAAGGCTTCCTCCTTGAGCACCAACCCCTGGAACCAACAAGAAATGATCAGGAGCAATCTTGCGAATATCACCCAACATTTCAGCTTTTGTAGCTCCAACAACATACATCATGTTTTCTTTAGTTCCCCAATCTTGAGATTTTTCAAGGACTTTCTCGAACAACTTTTGTTCTCCTTCCTGGAAAAACTGAAAATCGAAAGCTCCTTTATTCGAAGTTAACGCCAATAGAATAACCCATTTGTTTTTATACTCCAAAAATGGAGTTACAGAATCCTCTCCCATGTATGGTGCAACTGTAATTGAATCGAATGGCATATTTTCCAAAAATGCACTTGCATACATTTTCGATGTATTTCCAATATCTCCTCTTTTCGCATCAGCAATCAAGAAAATCTCTGGATATTTTTCTTTGATATAGTTTACTGTTTTTTCAAGACTATTCCATCCTTGAGCTCCTCGGCACTCATAAAAAGCAATGTTTGGCTTGTAAGCAACGGTAAATTCTGCAGTTGCATCAACAATTTCTTTGTTAAACTCAAATACAGGATCCTCAGAATCTAATAGGTGAGAAGGAATTTTTTTGATATCGCTATCTAAACCTACACATAGGAAACTTTTTTTCTTTTTGATTTGCTCAAATAATGCCTGATAATTCATATTGAATAAAATTGGTTGTTTAGTAATATTTTAACAAAAAAAAGGCAGTGGAAAAACCACTGCCAATATCTTTATAAACCACTTTCTTTAAGTCGCTCTGCGTTTTCTTCAATTTGAAGTTTGTCGATAATTTCCTGAACATCGCCATCCATAACTGCCGACAAATTATATAACGTAAGGTTGATACGGTGATCAGTAACACGTCCTTGCGGATAGTTGTAAGTTCTAATCTTAGCCGAACGGTCACCTGTAGAAACCATAGTTTTACGTTTCGATGAAATTTCATCCAAGTATTTTTGATGCTCCATTGCATAAATACGCGAACGAAGCTCTACCATTGCCTTTGCCAAGTTCTTCAACTGCGATTTCTGATCCTGACAAGTTACTACAATATTTGTAGGAATGTGAGTCAATCGGATTGCAGAATAGGTAGTATTTACAGACTGTCCACCCGGACCAGAAGAACAGTAAGTATCTTTACGGATATCGCTTTCTTTGATATCAACATCAAACTCTTCAGCTTCTGGCAATACTGCTACTGAAGCAGCACTGGTATGAACACGTCCTTGAGTTTCTGTTTGTGGAACACGCTGTACACGGTGAACTCCCGACTCATACTTCAATACTCCGTAAACTCCTTCACCATTTACATTCATTACAATTTCCTTGTAACCACCTGATGTGCCTTCACTAAAGCTTGAAATGGAAACCTTCCAACCTTTAGATTCACAATATTTGGTATACATTCTCGCCAAGTCACCAGCAAAAATACTTGCCTCATCACCTCCAGTACCAGCTCTGATCTCAAGAATTGCATTTTTAGAATCCTCTGGATCGGCTGGAACCAGCAACAACTTAATGTTTTGCTCCATATCCGGAAGTTTCACTTCTAAATCTTCCAATTCCATCTTTGCCATTTCTCTCAATTCCTCATCTGATTCATTTGCAATGATATCTTTCGACTCAGCAATTGTATCAACGGCATTCTTATATTGCTTAGCAGCCTCGGTAACTGCTTCCAATTCTTTATATTCCTTGCTAAGCTTTACAAAGCGCTTCATGTCTCCCATCACTTCTGGATCGGTGATCAACTGACCAACCTCCTTAAATCTGATAAAGACACCTTCTAATTTATCTAGGATCAAATTATTGCTCATGCTACAATATTCTAAATTTTGCACAAAATTAGAAAAATAAAACGACTTTAATACTGAAGTATGAAATTATAGTTCATCAGCTGTTTAATTTAGATAAAAGCAGAGCTAAATACGGCAAACAAAAAGCTTACCAAAATCAACCTATTTTAAACAAGAGTGCTTAAATTATCATGATTTTAAATTGAAAAAAAAATCATGCTACCTATTTACTTTTTAATCGTCAAAAACTATTTTTATTTAAAGAGAAGAAGCACAAATTCAATAAACCTGTTTACAAAACCAAATACCCTTTAACCAGAATGGTTTTATTGAATTTAAATTTGCAAAAACAGCAAATTGCAACTTCTAATTTTACCTGTAACAACAATTTTTTGGATTGTATTAATTAGATTAATTATCACCGCCTAATCCGATGCTTATGGTTAAAGTTAGAATACCCCGAAACGAAGATCAATTATTGGGATTGTTAGGAAAAATCAACAAAAGACACGAATGCAATAAGAAAAAAAGTCTTTTGAACGGAGCTGTCAATATGGATCGCCTAATTGAAAAATCTAAAAAAATTAGAAATTTTAAGGATCTAGAGTCAGAACCAAGTGCAAAAAAACAATCTTTTGATCGCTCAAAGAGCAATGATTTAAAGTTTATCTCAAGCGAAATTCGCAGCATCAAAAATTTATTGCTTGCTGTTTATCCTGATGAGCCCAAAGTGATTAAAGAATGGGGCTTCGAAATAAATGATTAAGTCTGCAATCAAATTACAGACACCAATAAGAAAATGCCATTCAACTCTTTGAGTGGTATTTTTTATTTGAATATCAGAAGGTCAACCTCTTCTAATTTATATATTGAAAACTGAACATTCACTCTTAAAACCTGAAGTTTTAATATCAAAAACTCAATAATTAATATTAAAAGTAGACCTTTTAAGATTGAAGAGTGATGTTTTAATATTAAAACATGGCGTTTCAACGTTGAAGATTGAAGTCGCAACATTAAAAGTTAATGCGTCAACTTTTCTTGCTCTCTTTTTAGCCTTACTGGACATCATTTTTCATTAAAAGTTGAAGTTTCAACGTTAAAACTTCATGTAACCACATTGACACCACAATTGTCAACGTTGAAAGCTGAGCTATTAATGTTAAAACCTGAACTTTTAACATGGAAAGTTCAGGTTTTAATATGTATTTATGAGATCACAAGTTTGAAACTTGGATCTTTAAAGATCATCTTTAGTAAACGAATTCTCCAAATTCGCTTTTGATCGTTAATTTCTTGCCTTCATAAGCCTCACATCTACCAACAATCTGAGCATCTACATTAAACTCTTTTGAGATTGCGATGATATCTTCAGCAATTTCTTGTGGAACATACAATTCAAATCTATGTCCCATATTAAAGACTTTGTACATTTCGTCCCAAGTGGTTCCACTTTGCTCATGAATTAGTTTGAACAATGGTGGCACATCAAACATGTTGTCTTTTACCACATGAATATTATCCACAAAATTCATCACTTTGGTTTGAGCTCCGCCCGAACAGTGAATCATTCCATGAATTTGAGAACGATATTTATCCAAGATTTTTTTGATAATTGGAGCGTAGGTTCTGGTTGCAGACAATACCAATTTACCTGCATCAATATCTACCCCTTCAACCGAATCGGTTAATTTGCAATTGCCTGAATAAACCAAATCTTCAGGAACAGCATTGTCAAAGCTTTCAGGATATTTTTCCGCCAAATATTTCGAGAATACATCGTGACGAGCAGAAGTTAATCCATTTGAACCCATACCTCCATTGTACTCCGATTCGTAAGTTGCCTTACCCGATGATGAAAGACCAACGATTACATCACCATCCTGAATTTTCTCATTGGTGATTACATCTTCACGTTTCATACGGCAAGTAACGGTAGAATCAACAATAATGGTTCTTACCAAATCACCAACATCAGCAGTTTCACCACCAGTTGAGTGAATATTTACACCAAGCTTGGCATACTCGGCAAGCAACTCTTCGGTTCCATTAATAATTGCAGAAATTACTTCTCTCGGAATTAAATTCTTGTTTCTTCCAATTGTAGACGACAAAAGAATGTTATCAACTGCTCCTACACAAAGTAAATCATCAATATTCATGATTAAGGCATCCTGAGCAATACCTTTCCAAACGGAAATATCACCAGTCTCCTTCCAATACATGTATGCCAACGATGATTTTGTTCCAGCCCCATCGGCATGCATAATATTGCAATATTCATCATCACCAGTTAAATAATCGGGAACCACCTTACAAAAGGCATTCGGAAATAAACCTTTATCAAGATCTTTAATTGCACTGTGTACATCTTCCTTCGAAGCCGAAACGCCTCTAAGATTGTATCTTTCGTCTTTTCTCATGGTTGTTTAGAATAAAAGGTAAAAGTAAAAAGGTAAAAGTAAAAAGTCATTTTTGTCCCAAACGAAACATTCACAACCATTTGCCGATCTTAAACCAAGATTACTCCTTCAATTTTTTAGCTTCGGCAAAGGTAATCTTTTTCCCTTTATAGTATGCGATTACAAATGCTTTAATTCCTTTCTTATTGATCTTTTGCGATTCCAATTTAGCTTCTTTGTAGCTATCGTAAATTCCCGTGGTATATCGAACGGCCGATTGATTAACCGGAGCTTTAAAAACCACTTTGAAATTTTGAATTACTCCGGGAACCGTTTTTTTCCCAAAAGCACCAATCTGAATGGTATAAAACACACCTTTTACTTTATTTAAATCTTTAATTTCAGTATTTCCAATCTGATTAGGATCACTTCCTGGTTTCACTTTGGAATTGGGGCCAGGTACATAATCGGTTGATAGAACTTTAAACTCTGTTCTCCTGTTCAACTGATTGGCAATTTCTTTTTGCTTAGAGGTAAACTGCCAAATATTTTTCTCGGTAAGCACTGTTTCTTCCAACAAGAAATCATATTCATCAGCAATTTCTTTGCTCACCACCCTAGGTTGTGACTCTCCATATCCGTGTGCAACCAAACGATCCCAATATATTCCATTTTCAATTAAATAATCGACTACCGACTGTGCTCTTTTCTGAGAAAGGTCCTTATTGGTGGATTCACTCCCAACAAAATCGGTATGTGAACCCAATTCAATTGTAATTTTCGGATTATCATTTAAGGTTTCAACCAAAGCATCAAGAGCTTCTTTCGATTCTTCGCGAAGGCTCCACTTTCCAAAATCGTAGAAAATATTTGGCAACTCAATTGGTTTTTCTATTGCCTTCAAGCCTATCATCGATTTAAAGTTTCGACTCACTTGAATTCCCACTGTACTTACCTGCTCTTTTCCATTCAAATAACCATTTTTCGAAACCATAGCTATGTATTCCAAGTCAGGTTTCAATTCAAATCGAAAGTTTCCTTTGTCATCTGTTTTCACATCCAATTGTTCTCCGTCAGATGAAACCAAGTTAATACTAGCTCGTTCAACAGGAGCTTTAGACTCCGAATCAACAACTTGCCCTATAAATGCAAATTGCAAAGGCACATAATCAAATCGGTAGATGTTATCATTCCCTTTTTTTCGCGAAGACGAAAACATTCCTTTCTCTTTATTGGGCTGAAAATGAATTGCAAAATCATCGGCAGTAGAATTAATCGGATATTTCATATTCTCTACTTCCCACAAACCAGACTCTGTTCTTTGTGCCATATAGATATCCAATCCACCTATTCCTCCTTTACGATCTGAAGCAAAATAAAGCTTACCGTTGTCGCGGATATGTGGAAACAATTCATCTTCTTCAGAATTGATTGGCTTACCTAAATTTTGTGGCTCTGTCCATCCACTTCCACTTTTTTTACTCATCCAAATGTCATTTCCTCCATAACCACCTGGCATATCCGAAACAAAATATAAAATTGTACCATCTGCAGAAATGGATGGGTGTGCAACAGACAAAGAATCGGGAACCAATTCCTGAAGAGCTACCCTGCCCCACTCTCCATTCTGCCTTTGTACAGCAAAAATTTTCGTTCCTTGATTGTCCTTATTTATTTTTCGTGAAGAAGTGAAGTAAAAAATATCTCCACTTGAATTAAAACAAGCTGCACCTTCGTTCCAATCTGAATTGATCGTATCGCCAATCGTAGAAGGCTTACTCCACTGATAAGTATCAGTAATTACAGTTCGAGTTGTGGCCTTTCTTCCTTTTTTCTTTCGTGATTTTCGAACCACCTCATTTGAATAGTGCGACTCTAATAAATTTGTAAAGTACTCACCAGTAACACCATCTTTTTTTACCTTATCTTTTAATTTTCGATTTGATGTAAAGAAAATCACATTGGTATCTTGTCCCATATATATTGGAGCAAAATCACTAGATGCAGAATTAAATTCTTTCAAAACTTCCACTTTATACCTTCCTGGAAATTCCTCCCAATAAGAAACTCTTTTCAGAATTTTAGCTGCATCATCGGTTTGTTCGGCCTCAGGTTTTAAATCCAAATATTCCCAGAAATTCTCTTCCGCCTCCTCAAGTCTGTAGTTTTTAAGCTCGGCATAGCCCAAGCCTTTTACTGCATCCACGAAAGTATCCCTATTCATAATAGCCTTTCGATACCATGATGCTGCTTTTCGCGGTCTATTAATCTCATCAAAACAATTTGCATTCATAAATGCAATTTCTGCTTTTCGCTCCCTGTCTTTCTCTTTTTTATATGCCTTTTCATACATTTCCTGCGCATGAAAATACCTGCCGGATTTTAGCATTTTATTTCCACGATTAACGTAAGATTGCGATGAACAAGATATTAACAAGCCTATTATACAGAGTAATCCTGCGAAAGAAAGAATTTTCATTATGTGATATGTTCGATTATAAAGTATAAAAATAAATATTTTATTCTATTGTCAACCTATCAAAACAGAAAAGGATGTCCATTATATATGAACATCCTTTTTCTAAAAATATTATAGATCGAACTAGTTATTGAATAACAATTCGCGATATTTTGGCAATGGCCACATTTCATTATCTACAACAAGCTCTAACTTATCAATATGGTAACGAATATCTTCCAAATACGGACGCACTTTCTGATCATATGCAAATGCCATTTTGTGTCCATCCTCGATAACATTACATTCTTTACGAGCTTCAACCATTCCTTTCACTTTTGCTTTAATAGAAGAAATGTGACCTGAAATTTCTCGAATTAGCTCTTTTCTTGCTCCTGCTAAATTTTCAAACTCTTCAGCTGAGAAGATATCTCTTAAACCTTGAACATTCTGAATCAATTTGGTTTGATAAGCAACAGCTGTAGGAACAATGTGGTTGATTGCCAAATCACCTAATACACGTGCTTCAATCTGAATCTTCATGGTGAATTTTTCCATTTCAACCTCAACACGAGCTTCCAATTCTTTCTCTGTCATTACTCCACTCTCAATCAATGATCTTTTAGCAGGTGCTTCAAGATATTTAGAAAGAGATTCCGGCACACTTGTGATATTAGTTAGTCCTCGTTTTTTCGCCTCAATCACCCAAGCTCCTGAGTAACCGTCACCATTAAAACGAATTGGCTTAGATTCAATAATTAATTTTTTAAGAACCTGGAAAATCGCTTCATCCTTTTTAATTCCTTCATTGATTAATCTATCAACAGCAGCTTTAAAATCTTTCAACTGAACCGCCATTGCAGCATTCAAAGCTGTCATGGCTGCAGCATTATTTGCTGAAGAACCTACAGCACGGAACTCAAAACGGTTACCAGTAAAGGCGAATGGAGAAGTACGGTTACGATCGGTATTATCCAAAATAATTTCAGGAATACGACCAATACCCAATTTCAATGCTGTTTTTTCATCTGGAGTCATTTTCTTCTCTCCAACTTCCTCAACAATTTTTTTCAACATCTTAGAAACCTCATCACCTAAGAATACAGAAACAATTGATGGCGGTGCTTCATTAGCTCCCAATCTATGACTATTAGATGCTGTAAGAATGGATGCGCGAAGAAGATCCTGATTCTTATATACAGCCATTAATGTATTCACAACAAAGGTAAGAAACTGCATATTTCCTTTAGGATTCTTACCTGGAGCCATTAACACAACACCAGTATCGGTACTCAACGACCAGTTATTGTGCTTACCTGATCCGTTAACACCAGCGTATGGTTTTTCGTGGAACAATACACGGAACTTGTGGTTTCGAGCAACTCTCTTCATTACATCCATCACCAACTGGTTGTGGTCATTTGCCAAGTTAGCCTCTTCGAAAATTGGAGCCAACTCAAACTGAGAAGGAGCAACCTCGTTGTGACGAGTCTTCACAGGAACACCTAATTTGTGACACTCTACCTCCAAATCCATCATAAATTTAGTCACACGCTCAGGAATAGATCCAAAATAGTGATCATCTAACTGCTGATCTTTAGACGAAGAGTGTCCCATTAATGTACGACCTGTTAATGCAAGATCAGGACGAGCTTGATACAATGCCTCATCAATAAGGAAGTATTCCTGCTCCCAACCTAGGTTAGCATGAACTTTAGTAACATTTTTATCGAAATATTGACAAACATCAACAGCAGCCTCATCAACAGCAGCCAATGCCTTCAACAAAGGAGTTTTATAATCAAGAGCTTCACCTGTATATGAAATAAATACTGTTGGAATACAAAGTGTTGTTCCAATAATAAATGCTGGTGAAGAAACATCCCAAGCAGTATATCCACGAGCTTCAAAAGTCTGACGAATACCTCCCGAAGGGAATGAAGAAGCATCAGGCTCTTGCTGAGCCAGTAACTTCCCTGAAAAATTTTCTATCATGTTACCACCATCACCATAATCAATAAAGCCATCGTGTTTTTCTGCAGTACCATCGGTTAAAGGTTGGAACCAGTGAGTGTAGTGAGTAGCTCCTTTTTCAATTGCCCAGGTTTTCATTCCTAAAGCAATACCATCGGACATTTTTCGATCGATAGATCCTCCCTTTTGGTTCGCAGACTTAACAGCTTTAAAAGCATCTTTTGACAGATACTTTCTCATGGATTCTACATTAAAAACTAAATCGGCATAATAATCAGTCGCCTTATTAGAAGGTAACGTCACCGATTTTGGCTGTCTTGAAAGCAATTCACTTAACGCTTGAAATCTAATGGTGGCCATAAACTTAAAAATTTTAGTTAATAGTTAATGTTATATGCAATATTACAGGGGTTCTTTAAAAAATTAGTTGTTTTTTTCACCAAACACCCCCTCAATCACACAGTACAAAAATGAAGAAAAAAAACTATTTCTGCAACACTACCCATGGATTACAACAGGTATGTCACAAAAAAATCGATAAAAATCCAGGTTAAACCCTAGATTTTTATCGATTGCGCAAATCTTTTAAAGTTTTTTCGGTAGAAGTGTATTTTTTATTTCGCCTTAGGGATTTTTGGTGCTTTTTTCTCAATTACCTCTTTCACATCCTTCCTGGAATTGATTAAATGGTAAAATTCTTCGATATATCCGATGAGTTTATATCGATTTGTTTCTTTCAGGTGTTCACATTGATTCAGCAATTCTAAAAATAAAGGTTTAAGCTCATTAAAATTTGTAAAAGCCTGTTGTAACTCTTCTGAACTCCACCTCATCCCTTTATACAATCTTTTGTATTTGGCATCTGATTCTATTTTGGGAGATAAGGTAAAGTAAGAATGGTTAATAATACCCGACCAGTCAAAATCATAGGGAACCACAACAGGAATACTGTATTCGCTAACCGACATTATATCTATATTATGCAATCTACCAACATCCCAATCGGCATTACCTATCATTAATTGAAATAAAGAGAGCATCACCATATTTTCTCTCAAAATCTCATATTGCTTCATGTTCTTGAAGTTTAAAATGTGCTTTCCGTTTCTTACGGCCACATCTTCCTTATCTTCAAGAAAAAACCCAAACTTTGTCAAGGTATCCGAAGAGTTAATATCTATAAATGATACTTGAGACAATCGAACTCGATAGCTGTGATTCGAAATCAAATTATACATTTTATAAATAAGATATTCCTCAATGGTATGCTGCTCATAATCATCCACAAAAGATTGACAATGACTCACATACTTTAATTTTGACTGCCCTTCAAACTCCGTTCCCACAGCTTCTTTTACGGTAATTTTAAAACGCAATGGTGGAAAATTGCAATTTTGCTTTCTGCGACGAAAATTACCTCTGGTTTTTACTTTCACCTCCATCACATCAGCCTTACCATTCTCTGAAAACACCTTTAATTCACTTTTATGGTATTTCCTTTTTTCTGCAATATCATTAATTAATAATGCCAAGTCTGTTTTTAACTCTATTTTTAACAGATCCTCATTTTTAAACAATGGTAAGTTTAACAAACTATCTCGGTCTTTCGCCGTTATTGGATTTGCACTTAAAATATTCCCCGTACAAACTAACAATAGTAATAATAAAGCAAGATTTTGTCCTTTTCTTATTACGCTCCCATTCTCCATTTTGCAATTATATTTATTCAATACTTTCTTTCTTCCCATCAATAAATATGCGATAATAATTATCATTTTCAATAAACAACACCTGTGGCTTTATTTCATCATATCCCATAGGAACATTCATTGCAACCAACCTTCCTTCTTTTAACAATCTGATTGCTTCCACCTCAGTATGTCCAAAAAATATCCTTTTTACCTTATAGTAATTTAACACCTTATCCAATTCTTCATCAGTAATTATTGAATAATTACGTGTTTTCATTAAATATCCCCTATACCAAAGCGGGTTGCCTGGAAAATAAACTTCTTTCATTAATTCGGCCTGCGTCTTTCCATGGTCAGGCTTTAAACTCATCCTTATTTCTTCATTAATCTGATTCAAAGTCATATCTTTCTCAATCATCTCAGGAGAAATTCCTCCATGAACAAAAAGAAGGTCATTAATTTTCACAACTGAATTAAGCGATCTTAACCATTTTCCCAACTCAGTATCCTCCTTAAAAAAACGCGGATAATTTATCATTAAACGTTTGCTCATTTTTTTATATTTAGGAGCTATATATCGGGCATCATTCATCAGTACCATAATTTCATGATTACCCAATAAGAAATGCAATCTACCTTTGTATGCTTTTGCCTGTCGCTGCAGTTTTTTAATCAAATAAAGGCTTTCCGTAACCTTATCTCCTCTATCGAAAATATCACCAATAAAAACCACATGTCCATCACCCCACAACCAATTTAATTCTTCATCAATAACTTTTGCTCCCCTTAATAGTTTAATCAAAGCATCATATTCCCCATGAACATCTCCAACTACCAATATTTTTTTAACATTTTCAAACTCAGCCTCCTGTACAGGATAATCTCCTTTTCTGAGCCAATATCTATTTTTATCACCCTTAAGACCTTTTACCTGAACTGAATCAGACTTTATTTTTAATCTTTTCTCTCTGATACTAATACTATTTTCTTCATGCGAATGATCCACATACCACATCCTAACCTCTTTTGAATCAATCCAGGAAAAATGAGGGCCATCAGAATAATCTGGCAAGTTTATGTCATCAATATTTCCTCTAAAAACTTTATCGTATTTAGAAAAAGCACCTGAACTTAATTTCTTTTTTTGTGCACTAAGTGGAAACAAAACACAAATGCATAATAAGAACAATACACATTTTACATACCGATATGAAATCATAAAATATATCTTTTAGTATCAAACCAAATACCATTTTCTTCAGCTTGCTTTAAATCAAAAACTAAACCAAAATTTTATAGAAAATAGTACATCCATAATGTTCGAAAGCAAAACACAGGCTGCCCGAAATCGAACAAGCAATGAACTTGCATGAAGTTAGTAAAAATTATTAAGAGCTAATCATACAAAAAAACAGGAGCCCTTTCGAACCCCTGTTTCACTACTACTACAATGTACCTGATTTAGTATCCAGGATTTTGATCTATTAATCCTCCACTATTATCAACCTCACTTTGAGGAAGGGGGAAGAATAAATGTTTTGGTAAAGTTAAATTTGTTGCTTTGTACTCAGGAATTCCAGAATCTGAAACTGTATAAGTTCCATCCCCATTACGAGTCAATGAAGCTTTTACTTTATAACCGTCAATTTTCAACTCTTGTTCTATACGACCAGTTCTAACCAAATCGTGGAACCTGTGACCTTCACCACATAGTTCAACACGTCTTTCATGATATATTGCATTTAATAAATCAACTCCTGATGCAGTAACATCCGGTAAAACTGCTGTATTTCCCTGTCTGGCTCTTTCACGAACCTTATTCAAATATGTTCTAGCATTATCTTCAGCATCTGCATGATAACATGCTTCGGCATACAATAAGTAAATATCCGACAAACGAATAATTCTTTCATTAATAGGTGAATTTCTAAAGTTACCAAGTGCTTTATAATCTTCTTTTGACAAATAATGCTTGTAATTACTAAAACCTGTAAGGTCTTCTGCTACAACTCCAGGTGTTTCTCCCTCCAACACCCATTGATCAGCATATTGCAATGAATTTATTAAGGATGCATCTCGTCTTGGATCTCCATCTTCAAAAGCAAGATACAAATCGTAAGTTGCCTGATAACGACCATAAGGATCTGCTCCACCTAACCATGGCATATTTAAGAATGTTGTGAAGTTTCCATTATTGGTAAATGCACCATCATCTTTAGGAGAATCGTAAAATTGCACTTCGAAAATAGACTCTTCATTATTCTCTTCTGCTTCAGTAAACAAATCATGGTAATCACCAGTAAATAAATCATATTCTCCTAGCGAAAACAAATCTTCAGCATACGACTTAGCTTCCGCCCATTTATCTTCATTGTAAAAACCTACAGTCGAATAGCCAGAACTTGCCTGCGACACACAAACTTTTACTAACATTGCAAGAGCTGCTCCTTTCGTTGCTCTACCTATTTCATTTGAATCAAAATAGGTAGACTTTAATGGTAACACTGCGGCTGCATCTTTTAAGTCAGTCTCTATTTGGTTATATATTTCTTTTGCTGTAGCTCTTGTTTTGTTTAATTCATCACCTACCAAAGGCGTTGTAACAAGAGGAACTCCTCCAAAATTTTTAACCAAATCGTAATAGTAATAAGCTCTCATAAATTTAGCTTCTGCCACTACTCTTTTTTGCAAGTCTTTATCCTCAACACCTGCAATATCTTGCCCTTCAACATTTGCTAAAAGTTGATTTGCAATTAATATACCACGATAATTATACCTATAGTTATATGTGAACAAGAAAGCAGTAGCATCATAGGAGTATTCTCTCATCTTCAAATCCTCTCTATCAACAGCATCATCTGTTGTTGAGTTACCAAAGGTAGTACGTCCCCAATTGTAATGGTACTCCCATAAAGGAGCATAACATGCATTAGCAGCTTTAATCAACTCTGCATCGTTAGAATAAAAACTTCCAGCTGTTTGTTCCCCGATTTTTACGGTATCAAGAAACTCTTCATCACAGGCCGTCATTGAAAATATGACAAGTCCTGCTATTAATATATTTCTTAAATTTTTCATTTTCATCAATAATTAGAAAGTTAGATTTGCACCAATTGAGAAAATCCTTGCTTGTGGGTAAGTACCATAATCAATTCCTTGACTAAGTGTTCCTCCTCCAATTTCAGGATCCAAGCCAGAGTAATCGGTAATCGTAAATACATTTTGTCCTGAAAAGTATACTCTTACATTTTCTAACCATGGAGTTACGTCTCTAAATGTATAACCTACCTGGATATTCTTCAGTCTCAAATAAGATCCATCTTCAATGTAAAAATCAGAAGCCCTTAAGTTTCTTTCAACAGTGGAAGCATTTAATCCAAACATTGTATTTGATCCATTCTGAGGAGTCCAGTGGTTTTTATAATCTTCTGCCAATGCAAATCTTTTTATATCAGCATAGTTATAATATTTAAATCCATTAAAGATTTCATTGCCTGTAACTCCCTGGATGAACATACTCAAATCCCAATTCTTATAGTTTACATCGATATTTACACCATAAAATAAATCTGGATTTGGATCACCAATTTGAACACGGTCATCACCATTAATTACACCATCAGGAGCTTCAAGCACACCATCATTATCTTTATCAGTCCACTGATCTTTAAATCTGAAATCTCCAGCTCCAATAGGTTCTCCTGATTGTGCACTAGAAGCAACTTCTGCATCTGATTGGAATACGCCATCTACTTCATATCCATAGAATGCACCAATTGGATAACCTTCGGCAGTTCTTGTTACACTTCCAACAAGACTTACACTACCAGCCCAAATAGGAGCACCTCCACCTAAGCTTGTTACTTCATTATCAACATGCGAAGCATTTACATTAACTGTAAACTTAAGGTCGTTACCTATTTTCCCATGATAGCCAAGGTTCAACTCAAAACCTTTGTTTTCAACAGTACCTGCATTTACATAAGGACTTCCATCATAACCTGCATATTCAGGAATCGGCACTCTAACTAACATATCCTTGGTTTCTTTCTTAAAGTAATCCGCAGAGAAAGTAATCTTATCATTTAAAAAGGCAAGATCAAGTCCAAGGTTTGTTGATTCTACAGTTTCCCACTGAATTTTAGAGTTTGCCATTTTTACAGGAGCGGCTCCTGCATATTCTTTTCCTGTTAAATAATCCTTACCTCCGAATACATAACTATACTCAACTCTTGAATCACCAGTTTGAACAGTTGAAGCAAATGAATAAGGATCAATTTTAGCATTACCTACACGTCCCCATCCTGCACGAACTTTTATTCTATTCACTACATCTTCAGGGATAAAGTCCATAAATTTCTCACTTCTTAATTTCCATCCCAATGACATCGAAGGGAAATTCCCGAAACGCTTATCAGGCCCAAATACTGAAGAACCATCTCGTCTAAACGAAGCTGTTAAATAGTATTTATCAGCATAATTGTAATTTACACGAGCAAGGTATGAGTACATTGTAGTTTCTTGTCCAGAGTTCCATGCACCTGTACTTTCAATATCTGTAGACGCATTTATATATTGCAACTCTTCGTTGTCATTAGGGATATTATTCCTAGATGCACTAATATAATCTGATTCATTTTTTTCTGCAGTAAAACCTCCTAGCACATTAAAGCTATGGTCATCTACATCCACAGTGTAAGTAATGGTATTTTCAGTAAGATAGCCGTTAAAATCGGATGTTCCTCTTGAAATCTTGTTTACAGAATTGATTTCTTGTCCATAATCAAATGCTGGTAAATAAGTTTTACTCTTCGATCTTGAAATGTTTAAACTCACTGCAGATTTAATGAATAAATTCTTAATCGGCTCAAATTGCAAATATGAGTTTGCAAGTATCAAAAGTGCTTTGTTTTCTCTAACATCTCTGTTTAATTGAGCAACAGGGTTACCTAAATCTGAATAAGGTGTTGATGCATACTCACCTGATTCCTGATAAACTGGTGTTAAAGGATCATTTCTTTGAGCTAAAGTAAGAATCCCATTTATTGCATTACCAGTAACCTGATGATTGGTTGTGTGTGAAAGAGAAACATTAACTCCAGCCTTCCATTTAGGACTTAAGGTATAATTATTATTTAAGCGTGCATTGATTCTCTCGTATTTAGAATTTAATACAATCCCTTCATTCTGAAAGTATCCTGCACTAAACAAATTATTGTTATTGGCATCACCTTTAGAAATCGTTGCATTCGCTTTATAAATTTTCCCTACTCGAGTAACTTCATCAAACCAATCGGTAGTTTGGTTTACATTGTCAGAAGGAGATTTTAATTCAAGAGGATGATAGGCATTTGAACCCGTAAAATTAGCCGCATTTATCTGTGCTGTATTATAAGTCTCCAACCAATCTTTAGAATTCATAAGGTCTGGTTCGTTCCAAGCTTTTTGAAGACCCGACATTAATTCAACTTGAACTTTAACATCCTCAGAATTACCTGTTTTTGTTGTAATCAACACAACACCATTCGCACCCCTAGAACCATAAATTGCTGTCGCAGATGCATCCTTCAAAACCTCAAGACTTTTAAAGTCACTTGGATTCAAATGCGAAATATTATCCAATAATATTCCATCTACAACATATAGTGGCGATGAGTTATTCACAGTTCCAGTACCACGAACTCTTACCGATAAGCCAGCTCCTGGTGCTCCTGATGTTTGAGTTACCATTACACCAGCTGCTCTACCTTGTAAAAGAGCTGCCGCATTTGAGACAGGCTGATCTTCCATAGCTTTTGCATTTACACTTGCTACTGATCCTGTAATATCACTCTTTTTCTGAACGCCATAACCAACAACTACAACTTCGTCCATTGCGAAATTATCAGTTTCTAGCGCTACATTTATTTCTGTTTGAGAGCCAACAGCTATCTCAAACGTTTTCATTCCAATATAACTGAATACTAATGTAGCATCAGTTCCAACATTGATTTGATAATTTCCATCAAAATCAGTTGTTGTTCCATTGGTTGTACCTTTTTCTACAACCGAAACACCTGGGATTGTTAGCCCATCTTCTGCACCGGTAACTATACCTTTTACCAACACATCCTGTGCCCAGGATATTTGCCAGCCAAGAAGCATAATTAACGCAAAGCATGCAATTTTTCTCATTGTGTTAAATTTAGATTAGCAAAATTAGATTTAAATTATTCCAATTCCAGAACGCTCAGGAAGTATCACCTTACCATTCTGTACTGTTACTCCTTTATATGGATCATTGGAAATCAAAAGATTTCCATCCAAATCGGCCCAATCGACCATTGGTGAAAGTTGAGCTGCAGCACTTACTCCACAAGAAGTTTCTGTCATACAGCCTATCATTACTTTCATATCTAGAGCTTTGGCCAAATTCATCATTTTATGAGCTTCTCTCATTCCGGTACATTTCATCAACTTGATATTAATTCCTGAATAAGCTCCTTTTAATTTTGGAACATCAACCAAACGTTGAACTCCTTCATCGGCAATTGTTGGAAGCGGACTATGCTGAGTTAACCAGGCCATGGTATCCAAATCATACTTATCCATTGGTTGTTCAACAAAAACAACTCCTTGTTCTTTCAACCAATGAATCTTATCCAATGCTTCACGCTTGTCTTTCCATCCCTGATTTACATCTACACACAAAGGAATGTCGGTAACTTTTCTGATAGTATTAATCATTTCCTCATCAGTACCACGACCAATTTTTACCTTAAGTATTTTATATGGAGCAGCTTCTTTAACTTTCTCAGTTACTACTTCAGGTTTATCAATTCCAATAGTAAACGTGGTTAAGGGAGTATCCTCCTGATTGTATCCCCAGATCTGAAACCAAGGCTTATCTACAATCTTGCCAATCAAATCATGCAAAGCAATATCTACCGATGCTTTTGCGGCACAATTTCCTTCTGAAACACCATCAACGTAAGATAAAATCTCGTTCAAACGAAACGGGTCGGTAAATTGATCAAGCTTTAAACTGCTTAAAAACTTTGTAGCGGTTTTATGAGATTCACCCAAATATGGAGGCATAGAAGCTTCACCATATCCAACAAACCCTTCCCACTCAATCTTCACCAACATTACTGGCGTTGTAGTTCTGGAAAATGATGCTATGGTAAAAACATGTTTTAATTGTAAGTCGTATGGCTCAAAACTCAACTTAAGACCAGAACCGGAATAATTGGCTTTAACTCCTTCCTTTCCACTATTACATGCACTAAACAAAGGAAGCAAACACGCTCCTCCTGCAAGTAATCCACCACTACCTATAAATTTCCTTCTATCTAACTTCATTTCTATTTAAATCTTAATACCAAGGATGTTCAGAAACTTTAATAATTCCTTCTTCCCCTGTTCTATTTAAAACTCTGCGACCACCCAACCATGAAACTGTTCTGTAGTTGCTGAAATTTTTTGCTTCAGGATCAAAACTGTTTATTTTTACTCTACCCGAGGAATGAATAAACTCTCCATCCCTAATATACATTCCTACATGAGTAACTTTCTGCTTGTGGTTTTCTGTAGCTTTTCTACCAAAAAACACCAAATCTCCTTCTGCTAAATTTTCAAACCCTTGTTCAGGAGATATGGTGTCTCCATGAAGAAACTGCAATGAAGCATCACGAGCCAATATTATTCCGTTCATGAAATACACGGACTTTACAAAACCACTACAATCAACACCTTTCGATGATGTTCCTCCCCACAAATAGGGTCTCCCCATAAATTCCTTGGCTAATTGAGTAAGCATTGACGGCTCTTTGATTTCTTTTGACTTCCATAAATCAAAATCGATACAATCTGTCTTATTTAACCTGATCTCTCTTTTATCTGGTAGGTTTAACAACAAATACTTTGAATTTTCACTCTGAACTTCCAGAATTGATCCTGCTACAATATCTGTTATTATTTCCTTGCCTTGTTCATCTTTTGCTATCTGAAAATGTGACTGAAAAATCACTCTTCTAGCATTTCTCCAATTCGTCATTTCTTCCTTGGTTCGTAGATTCAATGCAGCTTCATCCACCCAAGCTATATACTTATCAGGGGTTTGAATTTGATACCAGGAATTCTTTTTATTTAGGACCTTAACCGGAGTTCCCATAATTGCTTGCGAAACAAGCTCTGCCGAATGCTTTGGTTGAGACCTAAGATTTACAACACTTAAGTTTATCAATCCCCAAATCTTATTTCCCATTTTATCCTTTGGAAGTAAAACCAAACTATCTACCAAATGAACATTTAAGCCCTCCAAAGAAGAAAACAATGCTAACTTAGCTTCCGGCAAAGATGTTTCTCCACTAACCACCAGACTACCATTGCTGCTCATAGAAAAACTTGTAGTATAAATTGCTTCTCTACGATCTGGCGCAAAACATTTACCAATTTCCTGCGATAACTTATTTGCTTTTTGAATAGCATCATCTTTACTACCACAAGCAAATAGCATCAATATCATCAGAATATAATAGGTGTATTTCATTTTTTACTCTTAAATAATTGGTATTACATATTACATGAATCCAAATTTAAAAATGATCAGTTAATTTATTGGTTAACACACACATGTTTAAAAACACTTATTTGTAATACAAGTAAACACATTATAAGCAATCAAATTAAGAAAAGGAGCTATTCTATTACTATTTTATTACTTTCCGAACTCTCCAAATGCCCTCTATTCACTGCCACTACAGAATAATCACCCACACTTTGCGCCGCTTCCAAATTCAACTCACATAAACTTGTAATACAAAATATTTTCTTATTTGATTTTTTCTCTTTTTTATACACAACATAGTAAGCAGCATTTTGCTGTTTTGTCCATTCAAGCTTCATGTTCTCTCTTTTTAACTTGGGACGATTGGGAACCTCTCCTTCAAACAGTGGGTTCTTCATGTGCATAGCCGGATCTTTATACATTTCTTTTACCAGCGCTTCATTTATCCCCAATTTGTTTTCTAAAAAGTTTTTTGCAGAGAAAAACATACTTCCATCAACATTTTTAAGTTTTCGGTTCAATTTAACCTGACGAATAATTTCATTTGCACTATGCCATGACTTGATACTTGATTCAGAATTTAATCTATATGCTCCTTGACCTATATAGCATGGTTTACCATATGAATTTTTGTTCCACCACTTTGCTATTACTCTATAATTGGCCACTCTTTTACCAATATGCCAGTAGATTTGTGGTGCCACATAATCGATCCAATCATTCTTTAACCACAACAACACATCAGCATACAAATCATCGTAATTGGTTTGACCAGCTTGAGTTCTTGATCCAGACTTGTCAACACTTTTGTTTCGCCAAACTCCAAATGGAGAAATACCAAAAGGCATCCATGGCTTTATTGATTTAATCGTGTCGTTTATTTGTTTGATTACAAGATTTACATTCTCTCTTCTCCAATCATCAATTCGATCTGGATAAAATTTCCCACCATGATTTGTGAAACTTTCTGAATCAGGGAAAGCCTCATCTTTTATTTTGTATGGGTAGAAATAATCATCGAAATGAATGGCATCAACATCATACCTACGAACCACGTCACCAACAATTTTCGACACGTAATCTCTGGTTTCCGGCAATCCGGGGTTAAAATATTTGTGCTTTCCATAGGTCAGAAACAATTCTGGTCGAGCATTGGTAATGTGATTTGGATCTGTTTTGGCATCCTTATAAAGAAATACAGCTCTGTATGGATTCATCCATGCATGCAATTCCATAGCTCTTTTGTGACACTCTTCAATTGCAAATTGTAAAGGATCATACAATGGATCCGGAGCTTTTCCTTGCTCACCACTTAGCCATTGTGACCATGGTTCGTATGGCGAATTGTAAAAAGCATCAGCAGCTGGTCGAACCTGAAATATCACCGTATTCATTCCATATTTCTTGTGTTGATCCAAATGAGCAATCAATTCCTTTTTCTGTTCTTCCACACTTAAGCCAGGTTTCGATGGCCAATCGATATTATCAACCGTTGCGATCCAAACTGCACGCATTTCTCTTTTAGGAGATTTCTTCTTGGCAAAAACTCCACAACTCATAGAAATAAGCAATACCAATGCTATAACTTTCTTCATATTATTCATAGCTAACTTTCATTTTGTAAGACCAATCACTGAAATACAGGTTTCCACCATTCCACTCTAATTCTCCTCTCTGAAAATCGATAGGTTCACTTCTTGGCCAATTTTTCTTTGGGTAAAATTCTCTAGAGAAATCATCGTTAACAATTAACCGATGTGCATCAATACCCGTTTTATAGAAATGACGCACGCAATGATCCTCACTTTTTTGCATCTCAAATGATTGATCAAGTGGCACCCAACCAATTCCCTCATAATACACCTCGCACCAATCATGAAGATTCACCAATCCAGGATGCAACATATAGCCTGATTGCCATTTGGCAGGAATCCCTCTGTATCGTGCCATACTTATAAACAGTAAGGTTTGCATCCCACAATCTCCATGCATATTATCCAAAACGTAACCTGGAATATGAGACATGATTCCATACTCTAATGCACTTGCCCATGGAATATTGATATCAATCCAATTGTACAATAAATCAACTTGTTTTAAAGGATCAGTTTCATCACCACAAATCTCGTCAGTCAACTTTTTAATTCTGTCTGTAAATACAATTTGAGGAGCTCGTTCCTTCGTATTCTCAATATAAATTTTGGAAGTTTTATCGTACTCTTTCAATTTCATTTTTTCAGGAAAGAATACCTGTGCATAAGATGTAGTTTTAAACTTTACATTGAATCTGGTTTCTTTGCCAGCTTCTGCTATTTTTTCACAGTAAATACTTCTTTGTGGCAATGAATCTGGAGCAATCATGTAATACTCCGAATTAATCGAAATGAATTCTACATTTTGCTGTCTTGTATGATTTTCTTTAGGATATGGCATCCAACAGCGAATGATTTCACCTGCTGGCACAGCATCAGCTTTTAACTTTATGGCGTAGTCGAATATATTCTTAATCGGATTAATTAATTCTCCTTCTCCGTTTGTTTTTTTAACCAGTTCAGTTGTATGATCCAAACAATAGGCATCCAAAGGATCAACACTCTTTCCTTTTAGCTTTTCTTTTCTGGCTTTGGCAAACTCATTTACTCTAAAAAGATTCGAAACACCATTCTTAAAATACTTCTTCTGATCATTAATTAGCCTAAACTCTAAAGATTTATCTGCTTCCCATTTGAGCATATAAAGAGTCGTTGAATCTCCAAAATATTCACTCAAGCGATCAATCACATATTCCTCGGATAAAGAGAACTCTCTTTCTATTCTGCGCATCATATCCAGCTGATGCAAAAACTCTCTTCTCTGTGTTTCTGTGAGAAATTTGTCTTCTAACTTATCATTGATCATGTTAGAAGCAACGCTATAGTCACCTCTTTCAATTAAAAGACTTAACTTGCCATTTTGCTGATCCTTTGAGTTACAAGAGAAACAAAGTAACACAATGACAATAATTAAATAGCGGGGTATGGGCTTTGTCATTCTAATATCCTATTAACATGTCATACATGTTACAAAAGTAAAAATTTTATTAGTTTTGCAATGAAAAAATGTAAAAAACAACATTCTAAATTGTTAAAACCGTTATCTACACTATGAAACTGAACAACAAAAAGATGCAAACACAGAGCATACCTCTACGAGGACTTGTAATATTAATGCTGATTTTCGGACTACCCCAAGAGCATTTAAATGCTCAAAGAGTAGAAACTGGAATAGATATACTACAAAAATCCAACTTTAGAATTTTATCTGGAAAAAGGATTGGTATTATCACAAATCCCACAGGAGTGAATAAAAATATCGTTTCAACTATCGATTTGCTTCATGAGGCTACAAATGTTGAGGTAAAAGCTTTGTACAGTCCCGAACACGGAATTAGAGGAGATCATGCTGCAGGTGCTAAAGTTGGAACATATACTGATAATAAAACTGGCCTAACCGTCTATTCTCTTTATGGCAAAAACAAAAAGCCAAATTCTGAAATGCTAAAGGAACTAGATGCCTTAGTTTACGATATTCAAGACATTGGAGTAAGATCGTACACCTATATAAGTACGATGGGGCTTGCAATGGAAGCCTGTCAAGAAAACGATATTGAATTAATTATTTTGGATCGTCCTAACCCAATAGGCGGTTTAAAAATTGAAGGCGGATTGGTTGAACCTGACTATATTTCTTTTGTAAGTCAGTTTCCTGTCCCATATGTATATGGTCTAACCTGTGGAGAACTTGCAAATTATTTAAACGAAGAAGGCTTATTGAAGGATGGCAAAAAATGTAAGCTAACTGTTGTAGAAATGAATGGCTGGAAACGAGATATGATTTTTGCTGAAACAGGTCTGCCATGGGTCCCAACATCGCCTCACATCCCAAATTCGAATACTGCAATTTACTATGCAATTTCAGGAATTTTAGGAGAACTCTATACAGTATCAATCGGAGTTGGATACACACAACCTTTTGAACTATTTGCTGCCGAATGGATCAATGCCGACAAATTAGCATCTAATCTAAATGAATTATCTCTACCTGGAGTAATATTCCGCCCGGTACATTACAAACCATATTATTCAGTTAACAAGGGAGAAATGATTCATGGTGTACAGTTACATTTTACCGATGTGACAAAAGCGCCACTTTCTTTAATTCAATTCTACGTTCTGCAAGAACTACACAAATTAAATCCAGACAAAAATGTATTTGAAATGTGCGATAAAGCTCGTCTGAACATGTTTGATAAAGTTTGCGGAGACAAGAAAATCAGAGATGAGTTCTCGAAAAACTTCCTTGTGAAAGACATTGAGGATTTATGGAATATTCCTGCTGAAGATTTTAAAGAAAAATCGAAAAAATATTGGTTGTACTAATGCATTTATATGGTCGCTAAAAAGCGACCATTTTTTTACGCTTCCGCAAAAAGTTGCGCACCGTTGTGCAAAAAATTGCGCAAACTTCCGCAACTTTTTGCGGAAGGTACATTTTAATAAGAGGGAAATTTGCTTTTGGTTTTGCAAACAGTTTGCAGATACAATTTCGTGCTTTAGCTCACTTCAACATTAAGCCTTAAACAAACTTCTCATTAACTATAAGCAAAAAAGAAAGCTTCGGAATTCCGAAGCTTTCTTTTTATATCTTAATAAAAATGCGTTTTCGATACAGGTACAACACAATTAACCAGTATACTATGATATGAGAAAGTGCAAAAAACAAAGATCCATTTAACGGTCCTGCCCAGGATGCAAATGCATTTTGATACAGCCAGGCATATCCCGTTATCGATTTTCCCGAGACATCAGAAAAGTGAACCAAATAGATAATCACCTTTACCCAAACTACAGATAGTACAAAAATGAAAAGAGGATTCATTCCGAAAACCAGAAATGGATGAGCCCATTTTTTATAATCCAGCATATCAATAAAGAAAATCATTACGGCCATTACCAATTGAGCCAATCCTGCTGTATATAGCACATAAGAACTTGACCAAATTGGTTTGTTAATCGGAAATCCAATATTCCAAATCAAACCTGCAATCACTCCCAATGCACCAAAGATTAGTAATCTAGGAACAATCATTTTTCTATCTGAAGAAGAAATCAAACTACCAGTAAGATATCCCAATACAACGGTTACAATTGCAGGAAGTGTACTAAATAACCCTTCTGGATCGAAAGGAAGACCAAATCCTTTATACAAATGACTTTCGCCTAAAATTACAGTATCTAAAGCAATTGTAGGATTTCCTTCCAAACTGTATGGTTGATCACCACCAAGGAAATATACCAATCCCCAATAAGCGAAAAGTATTACTCCGGAAACAATCAGCAACCTGGTTTTACTTATAGCAAGACACAACAAACTACCCAAGCCATAGGCAAGAGCAATGCGTTGCAGAACTCCCATAATTCTTAGATTCTCTAACTTTAAATGATAAAAAGGGAATGCATTTAGTAACAATCCGATTCCAAAAATGATTACTGTTCTTTTCAGAATTTTTTTCCCTGCATCGGCATTTAGTTCATGATTAAATTTTCCAAATGCAAAGAACATTGCCACCCCCACTGCAAACAGGAAAAAAGGAAATACCAAATCTGTTGGTGTGCAACCATGCCACTTAGAGTGCAAGAGTGGTGCATACACATGACTCCAACTGCCTGGAGTGTTTACCGTAATCATTGCAGCAATGGTTAATCCCCGAAAGGCATCCAAAGCCATTAATCTTTGTGATTTTCCCATGAAATTAAATTATACCGATTTGTTTCTAAAATACTGTATCGCTCCTCTCGCCCTACACCTTTAGAAATCTATCGGCATAATACGATAATACAGCTTTAAAATTGTATTAGATTTCAGATTGCAAGCAGTTTTTCCAAACCCGATATCCTGCATCGTTCAAATGAAGTCCGTCGTAAGTGTATTCTCTCATCAACTCATCGAAATAAGTAGAAAAAGAAGGATATAAATCCACAAAAGTGATATTTTCTTCTTCGCACAGACTTTTCAACAACTTGTTAATATCTCTGATTTTTTCCGAATCGAATACACCTGTAGAAAACAACTGAAAATTTACAGGTAAGACAGACTGCACAACTAACTTAACATTGCCTACTTTCCCAACTTGTTCAATCAGCTTCGAAAAGTTCTCAACAATTGCATTTGATTCGATACCATCCCCCAAATCGTTAACGCCCATCATTAAAAATATCTGATCGTTTTTTTGATCCAACACTGCGGGCAGTCGCATCAATATTTCATTCGATTTTTCTCCCGGAACACCATGATTGTAGACTTCATGCTTGGGAAAGAAATCTTCCCATCTTCCTGCGTATGTTAGACTATCTCCTAGAAATGCGATTTTCATGATTGCTATTGTAAGCCATGGGTTAAAACCCATGGCAATTCATATTTGCACAAACTATTTTTGCAAGTAATTACTTCTTTTTGATTCCATATTGAGGATCAATCTTAATCAGTTTTACCATTATAAAACTTGGAATGGTACATATGATCACCCAAATAAAGAAATGTTGATATCCTATCATTTCCTGAATCCATCCAGAAATCATACCTGGCACCATCATTCCCAATGCCATAAATGCCGTGCAAAATGCAAAGTGAGCAGTTTTGTGTTTTCCTTCAGATACATAAATTTGATACAACATGTAAGCCGTAAATCCAAATCCATAACCAAATTGCTCAACTGCAACGGATGCACAAACCAAAACAAATGATTCAGGCAATGCATAAGACAAATACACATAAACCAAATTGGGAAGGTTAATGGCAATTACCATTGGCCACAACCAATATTTCAAGCCTTTTCGTGAAGCTGCATATCCTCCAAGAATTCCTCCTATGGTTAAGAACAAAACTCCAATGGTTCCATATACAATACCAACATCACTGGTTGATAATCCTAAACCTCCGACTTCTCTTCCATCTAGTAAGAAAGGTGAAGCCATTTTAACCAATTGTGATTCACCCAATCGATAGGTTAACAATACTCCCAAAATCACCCAAATGTCTTTTTTCACAAAGAAACCAACTATCGTTTCTCCAAACTCTTGCATCACATCAGAAAAACTTTTAACCTCTTTATCTTCATCTTCCTTGGGATATGGTAATGCGAATTTGTGATAGAATGTGAACAAGAGAAACAAGACTGCCAAAATCACAAAAATCATCGACCAGGCCATTGGGATATCTTCTCCCTTTCCAAACAAATCTGTTGTTTCAAAAATCCCGGCAAGGTATACCAATGCACCTTGTCCAACAATCATAGCCAATCGATAAAAAGTACTTCGTATTCCAATAAAATAAGCCTGTTGACTATCGTCTATTCCATACATATAAAAACCATCAGCAGCAATATCGTGAGTTGCTGAACTAAATGCCAACAACCAGAAAAATGCCAGTGTAGATTGAAAAAACAATGATGTTGGAACGGTAAAGGCTACTCCAGCCAGGCCTGCTCCAATAAACAATTGCATGGTCACAATCCACCAACGCTTGCTTTTCAGAATATCAACCAATGGACTCCAAAATGGTTTAATTACCCATGGCAAATACAACCATGATGTGTACAAAGCAATATCGGTATTCGAAATTCCCAATCGTTTGTACATGATTACAGCTACTGTCATCACTACCACATATGGAATTCCCTCAGCAAAATACAAGGATGGAATCCATGCCCAGGGCGAGCGAGTTTTTGATTTTGTTTTAGACATTTTTTATAATTTTTCAATCTGACTAATAACTTTCAATTTTATAATCTCCCCTCTTAAAAATGAGGGACTTTTGATGTTTAGTTTTGGTGCTCTCACTTAGAGTGAGAATCTCAAATAAGCAATTAATATCTTTTCTCTAATTCTGCTCCTCTAAAATAGTGAAGCAAAATTTCATCGTGCTTATACCCTTTTGCACCCATTACTGCAGCACCAATCTGACAAAGTCCTACTCCATGTCCCCAGCCTGCGCCAATCAGTACAAATTTCGAAGGTACTCCATTAACCACATCTAGCTTGTCTACCACAAATTCTGAACTGTAAAGGTGCGATTCAGAAAGCACTTTGCGGATTTCCAATTCTTTCCCGATAGTTAATGTACGCTTGCCACCAACAATTTTCAGGCTGATTAATCTACCTGATTCTCCACGTTCGCCTGGAATCAAATCCAAAATCTGACCAAATTCTTTTCCTGTTTTTCTTTCAATCAGTTCCGCAATTTCCTCTTGGGTATATTCAACTTTCCAGCGATAAAAATCCATGGTTTCCTGATCGTAATCGTTCAATACCTGAGATAAAATTTCCTTATCCGTAGTATTACAGAATGCTTCTGGTGAAGTACGAATAAATTTGTCTGCAGCTTCCTCCTTGGTCAAATCCATATCATATCCCTTTGGAGCTTGAGGATTATCGATTACAGCTTGCAAATATTTATGGTTTTCAGGCTCCCAAACATTCTCAAAGGTTTCTGCTACACCACCACAACATTTTGAGAATCGAGCATCACAAATTTTCCCTTCACTGGTCAATACAATACCGCGTGTTTCATTAATGGCATCCACCACCAATGGAGTAGATTGCTTTGTCATTCCCTGGTAACGCTGACAATGATCATCAGCACAAACATCAAAATTTACATGATCTTCTCTGTCATACCAACGAATGAATGAATCTTCTGTTTCTACAATACTCTGATATTGGGTATTTGATTTCTGCAACTCTTCACCCTTTATAACCTGGGCCATTAGCCATGAACGAGAAATAACCGCATGCGCCTTTAACAACTCAAAACTACTGGTCGCACTCATTTCTGAAGAAATCACACTTACCAAATAGTCTTCAAGCGATAAAACATTGATTGCAGTTAACTTCTCATCTTCACAAATAAAATGAAGACTTCCTTTAAATCTCTGGTCTTCTTTACGCTCCCAGTGAAATTTAATTCCAATGGTAACTCCAAACAGGTCAAAATTCCCTGTTTCATACTCTTTAGGATCGAAAATCAACTCCTCATCAATAATTCCATCAAAAGAGATTTTGCCATCCATGTATTTTGCTTGCTGTTCTCCTGTATATTCTTTCCCATTTTGTTGCAGTACGTAAGTTCCGTTCAACTGAAACGAAATCTCTTTTTCGTACATGATTCCAACTCGTAATTGTGGTTCCATAATGTTTAGCTATTAAACTTGGTGCTCTCTCTAAGTGAGGGTACCAATATGTTTTTTATAACCTCACCCTAAATCCATCTCCTCGAGAAGAGGGGCTTTTGAGGTATCTTTATTTTTAGTTCAATTTTTTCTCGTATCTCCAAAATATTCTCTCTACAACAGCACCAGTATGATGCGAATAGAAATCGATTGGCCCAACCCAAGGGATGATTGCTGTTTGATACCCTAAGTTTTTCAAATCTTCCAAACAATGGTACAATAACACCCTTCCCATCCCTTTTCCTCTTAAATCGGGATGTGTCCCCATTGGACCAAACCAAGGCAAGCCTTTGTTATTTGCAGAATGCGCTGAAAATGCACGAATCTTACCATCCAATTTTGCAATATGAATCCCGATTGGCTCAGTTTTGTACGCCATTTCCAACTCATATTGCCACAACTTCCACTCTTCTTCAACAAAATCCATTAACTCTTGTTTGTCTTCTGGAGTAGCTCGACAAACTTCAATTTTATCTGCCTTTAAAGCTTCTATTTTTTTGGGATCATTCCAATCTCTATTATCCAGATCTACCAAAAGATTTGAGGTATCCATGAATCTATCGAATCCCATTCGGATGGCGAAACAAAGAGCTGGCGTATATTTTGGATCGATTCCCGGCATGAAATAATTCATTGGCACATCGCCCAAACGCATTACATCTACTTTTCTTTGTTTCAGTTCTGTTTCCAACAACTCATACATCGATCTTGCAATTCGATTTCGCCTGTAAACTTGATCAACCGCCATCATTTTTACATAGCCATAGTTCACCCCTCGAATATCCATACGACAGGTTCCCATCAGGAATCCAACAATCTTCTCCTGATCGCATGCAATCCAAACTAATTCTTGCTCATAAAACGGATCCTCGTAGATTTTTTCTCTTAATAAATCTTCACTAATCACATCCAGATGATAGCTTTCCTGGCACAATGGTAATACCTGTTCAAAATCGGAATCCTGATATTGGCGAATGGTGTAATTCATAGTTTCTTTATCCTTTCACAAAAGGTTAGGAATTTTGGGGCAAGGTTGTTGTTTTAAAATTTGATACTCTCGCTTTAAAATGAGGGTGCCAATATGTTTTTACTGAGAGCCTCACTTAGAGTGAGACCCTCAGATCATTAACTCTAACTAAGCTTTTATTTTTTCGCAAAGCAATGAGAAAACATCCTCATCAACACAAACTTGTTTGAAAATGTCCTCTATATCCTCAGCCGTTATTTTCTCGAAGTCCTCTCTTCTTGGTGTAATAAATACACCACCAAAATCAACAGATGCAGGACTAATTAGTATCTGATCATCTCCTTCTGCAAAATATTGAGTTGGGCGATGTAATTTTCTTGGGAACAAATGCATCATGTATTTTCCATCTACATAAGAGCAAATCACATTCAACATTGGCTCTTTTTCTTCTGCTTGCATTGCTGCAAATGCGTTGTAAAATTTACTTACAACAGCGATCAATTCTTCAGTATTAGTTGTCTCAACACTAATCATCTTTCTTAAATAATGATTGAATGCACGAACCTCTATCTCTTCTGATTTCACAAGCAAGTCAGCCTTGTCTTTTAATGCAAAATACTCTTCTTCAACTGGCATAAAACCTTTGTTTCCTCCCTGGAAATGCATGTGGTCTGGTGCCGAAGCTCCACATTTAGGCCCATTATAGAAAAGCGTATACCCTTGCATATCCTTCACCAAAGCCAACATTCCTTCCAAATTATCCATGAAGGATTGATCTACATGATCCACTTTGGGAATGGTAAAATGCTGAGGAATAATTGGGAATGGATTCACCAAAATAACATACTCTATGCCTTGAGCAATTCCTCCCTGTTCTGCTGGTAATTTATCCAAACACAAGAAACAAACACGATTTTCAATGCTTTTCTTGTCAACTTTTGCGGCAGAAGACCGAATTCTTTCCGGATTAAATTGAACTTTCATTTTAAATCCGTCGAAAGCGAATTCTTTCTCCTCCACTTTTTCCAATCCGTTAAAATTCCCATTGGCAAGTGGCCAATCTCTAACTTGTTGATTTAAAAAATCACTTAGGATTTCAACTGAAGATTTCTCTTTCAATAGATCCTCAATTCTATCTATACTGGCTATATTCATTCTCTTATAATCTTACTACAATTAAAATACTGATCATTTCGTCGCATTCAACTTTTCCACTTCTATTAAACTGAGCAGTTGCGACGATTCAAATATTGGCCCTTATCCCCAGGGCGGCATTCGCTATCACTCACTTGCCCTGGACTAAATTCTCATTGCCCTTCAGGCAAAAAAACTCAATAACTATTTATTACTTTTAACTTTAAATACTTCAAGTACTTTAGGCACTCTAAGTACTAACCTACTACCCTGGCAACCATTATTCCCGATTGCAATTTGCTTTCCTTTAACATATCGGCTAATGGAATATCTGAGATCACAACTTCTTTTGCCAAGCTTGATGCATGCATCAAGTGCAATCTATCATTTACATGAATCGCAATACCAACATGCGAAATATCCAAGCCTTTAATTTTTGTAGTTATGGCAATTAAATCTCCATTATGAATCTTATCCTCCACATTCTGAACATTATCCTCTGGGATATAGAACAGATCACGCCCATTGATTGCATTTTCAGTATCCTGAATCGATACAATCAATGAAGAGTCTGCTTTTAGTGCGGAATACGAATCAACATGCTTGCTCATAAAATTAATTTCTTTCTTGTATTCTATTCCACCAATTTCTGAAGTAACATTCTTCACAATCCCTTTCTGTTCATTCTCATAAATCCAATCAGAAAAGTAGTGTAATCGAGAGGTGTAATCCTTAATTTCTCCTTTTCGATAACGAAGTTCTTTTAGTTTTTTCAGAAAATCATTTTCAGAAAATTTATTTTGCTTCAAAATTGAAGAAAGCACAACTACATTCTCAAGATAAGTAGTACAATCCAGTTCTCTTAAATTCACCACCAACTTCTCACCCCCTTCAGCTTCAAGAGTTCCCCCAACATAAGGAGTTTGCAAAAATAATTTTCCTACTTCCAGAATTCGATCGGCATTTTCGAGCTGAGAAAAAGAATTTTCCCTCGCCAAATCCTTGATCGAATTAAAAATTGACTGATCAAGAGTATCTGTAAACTGAACTACTTTACTGTCTTCATTTTGCTGAACAACTCTCCCCTTGCAGGCCACAAGGGCAAACAAAAGGATTAACAATTGCAAACTCAATAGTTTCATAAGTCTAACTTTTGCGGATAAATATTCCGAAATTCATTTTGCTTAAAAGGAACCAGGAGAATGCTCCCCCGATTCCCAGCCAAGCTTATATTTTGTTATTTCGCCAATAATTTTCTTGCTTTTAGCTCAATCGTGCGAACTCTATCTTTGTAAGTGTTGTGTGCGTTCATTTTCTCGATATCCAATGATGCATCTGAATTATCTTCCCAACGACGACATAGGTAAATCGGATTATAAATTCTACCAATTTGATAGTTACGAGAGATTGCCAAACCAAGTGCATAATCTTCACCATAGTTCACATTTGGAATAGGATTATTACGAAGAACCGGAGTGTAGAAAGCACGAGGTGCACCCAAACCGTTAATACGAAGCGCATTGTTTCTGCCATTCTCAGGTGTCCATTCTCTGTGATCAATAATTCCCGGAGGAATTTCTTCCAATTTGAAGTTCACCATTTGGTATGTTCCAACAACCATTGCACAGTTTTCTCTGTAGAATGCATCTACCACTTGCTGTACTGTTGTTTCATCAGCATACAAATCATCACTATCTAACTGAATGGCAAACTTACCACAAGCTTCATGATTTACTGCCTCGTTCCAACATCCTCCAATTCCCAGGTCTTTTCTCTCCGGAATAATATGAATCAATCTCTCATCTTGCTCTGCATATTTTTCAATAATTTCGGTAGTTCCGTCTGTTGAGTAATTATCAACGATAATCAAGTTGAAATCTACATTTGCCTTTTGAGAAAGAACTGATTTGATTGCATCTTCAATTGTTTTTACACGATCGCGAACGGGAATTACAACAGAAGCTTCTACTTTAAAGTCTCCTTCATCAAAAGCTACATCCTTAAATTTAGGCTCTAAATAAGCACCAATTCTCTTCAAATGCTTAGTACACGCTTCTTCCATCTCTATTTGTACTGCACGGTTTTTAGGATCAACATAGTCGAAAATCTTTTCTCCTGATTTTCTGGTATCCATCTCTTCCTCTGTGTACAATACTTCAGGAATTCTCATGAATTCAGAACGAGCCGCTACAGCCAAACGCAATGCATACAAACCTGCATGTTCATATTTTGCATCCACATCTTCTACTGCACACTTAAACATTTTGGCATCATAAAAAAGAACTGAACCAAAGTTGAAATCATCTCTCAAGCTACCTTCCTGGTAATCGATAACCGGTAGATTTTCTACTTTACCTTCTTTAATTGCACGATGGTTTGAATACACCAAACCACTATTGGTATCAGTTGCTACTTGATAAAAACGCTCAACTGCCAATTGTCCCAAAGTCAATGCACTGGTTTTAGTGTAAAGTAAAACATATTCTGAATCTGATTTCTCAGCAATTAGCTGAATGGTTTTTCCATTCGTTAATCCTTCGCAATTCAAAACTTCTGCACCTTCAACTTCTTCAGCATTGTTTCCAACAATAAAGATGTTAGATACCAATTCTGATTTTCTTAACTCACTTACAGTAATTGTTGTTTCTTCTTTTGTTCCAAAAGGCAGAAAACATGTAATTTTTGCACTCATTCTTTTATAATTAGGCTTTTGTTATTATTCTTATCTACATTAGTTCAACACATTAAGCAATAGATATTTTGCATCCTCCAAACCTTAAGATTCAAGCTATTGGCTCTTAGCAGTTAGCTATTGTCATTTAAAAACTCAAATCTATGATTTGAAAGCTAACAGCTAAAGGCTAATTTCTTAAAGCCTTTTTAGATGAAACCTTACTTGCAATTTTTTCAGAATCTTATATCATATTGCTCAAATCGAACTTTACTTATTAAAAAATCGAAAAATCTTCTTCATCAAATCATTACGATCTTCCTTTGTTTTAAGTGTTTCAAAAGGAAATCCTAAAATGATTGACTGATAGTCTCCATCGTAAACAACACCAGCACTTTTGGTATTGTTAGTGTATCGTAGAAACACCTTAGCATTCTTACCTATAGGCTCGATGGCATCCGGAGCTTCTACCTTGTATATCTGTTCATTCAATCCTGTTTCGAATTGATAATTTCCTGTAAAATTTGCTTTCACTTCTTTGGGATGAGATATGGCACCAGATTTACTTGCATAATTGGTTCTGAATAAGAAATGCAGTTCCTTTTCTGTAAACTCTTTGATTAATGCATCTCCACATTCTACAACATCTGTTCCCAGGTATGCTCCCGAAAGAATCATTTTTGCATCTTTTGATTGAATGTATTTTCTGACTGCCTTCACCATATCTGGTGTATAAATCGTAAAGTCTTTATTCTCTTTTCCGTATAATCTTTTGGTGGTTTTCTCTTCACCAAAAATCAAATCCAGCGCTTTGTAATCAGAAGCTTCCCAATTTCCACTTTCAAAAGATTCATCACTCATTGATACAAAACCATACCCGGCAGCTTTAATCGCTTCACCATGCACATAAGGATAATCAAAACTATTCCCGGCAATGATCTTTTCTTCCTGGTCAGCATAACTTGAACCATGACCTGAAGCATCATCATCCAACCATGGTGATTTTCTATCGAAATCGTACTGATCACCTACATAGGCGATATTTCTATTATAAGCTACCCCTTCATCAATAGCACTGTTGAAACCAGCATATTTACCATCATCAAAACCTTGTGGCGAAGCAATTCTGTCAAAACCATTTACAATCAAAACAGGCTTTTCACCATTTTCCGATTTGCGATAAGACAAAATCTCGGATGGGAAACTTTCACCTCCTTCATTTAAAGCTGTAATCTTAAAACTGTAAATATTATCTGAACTTAAATTTTTAAGCTGTAATTCCTCTTTTTCAACCAGTATGCCATTATCAAATCCACCATTATTCAATCTGGTGTAAACCTTATATTTCTTTGCAACTGCACTTACTTCCAAGGGATCGACAACAGCTTTCCAGCTCAGTCTGATTCCATTTTCATTTTCATCAATTCTAAAATGATCAACAGGCAATGGTTGCACTACATAGTCTTTCCCTTCCTGCGAAGTCAAAAATCTCAACACTCCCTTATAATATGCACGACTAATGTGAAATTTAAATTTCGGGTCCATCCCCTGGTACATATCAGCAAAATTGTGATGTGAAAGCATTTCCGACAACATGGTAGGAACCTTAGGTCGGTAAGCTTCCGAATATTGCTTGTTCCACATTCCTCTTCTTGTCCATTTTGGCTCGAACAGTTTTCTGATATCTTCTACCACCTGTGTTTGCACAATATCTGTTAAATCTCTACTCGCCCATTTCGACTGTCCATTTACAAATTTATCTGTATTATCGCGGGTAGTATTATAAATTGCTAAAGTTCCAATAATGGAATCATTCGGTGTAAAACCAGCATCAGTATGAAAACCCAAAGCCATATCAATAGGAATTCCTAGACCTTTTGCATTTACATGCTTTGTGGGTCCGTTAGGTGCACCACCTAAATAGTCTACCCATTCACCACGACTCATATAATCATCTTTGTAATCGGTCTTACCACTTTCTCGCTTTTGAAACTTTGCTGCATCCTTTCCTCTGTTGCTATAATCTGCCTTATAATTTTTGTTGATACTATAAACTATTGAATCGGGCATTCCGGCATATTGTAAATAGTAACGGGCAGCTTCGTGATATCTCGGACGATTACTGGTGTATTTTTGCCACTTGGCTGAATCCATGGCAAAAGCAAGTTGATTTCTTTCCTGAACCAATTCATTCAATTCATCTAGCTTACCTCTGGTAATATTTCCCATTCCTCCACCAAAACGAACAGCATCAGCAGAAACCCAATTTCCTTCTTCCTTACTTTCATTTGTAAGTACTACTTTACCGTTTTCCGGATTTTTGCCCTGATCAAACAAGAAAGTTCCTAGGTAAATCCATGTACTTCCACCCATACTCTGATTTACAAGAAAATCTGTTTTGCCTCCGGCATGATAAACTGAATAATGAGCATCACTTACATTATCATCATCAACTGAATAAGATACATAAACAGCATATTCTCCTTTTTCAGGAATATACGGTGTGTATTCTACTCTTGCAGTCTCCGCTGTAACAGCCTCTGTCTGCAAACTACTTCCCATTTCGAATGGATTTTCACCCTCAACATAAAACGGATACTTGTTGTTAAAACCAGGTTGAGAATTGGTTTCCCAATTTCCAGATTCTTTATAATCCGACAGAATCGAACACCAGTCAGCATCCACAATTACTTCATTGGTTTGAACATCACGCTCTCTTGGAAATAAAACGTTTGCACCTGCATTTTCCAACATAGGCGCTATGTAAGGAACTACAAATTCCATGGTCCACATATCTTCAACGGTAGTATATACTCTGGCTCTTTGCCACTCCCAACGATCTAAAGTGTTTTCGTAATACCATCCATGCGAATGCCATAAGGCAATGTGTTTATTCTCTAATCCATTTGAACAGATATCATTACCAAGTTTTCTAACCAAAGGCTTCGTATTAATGTTTTCCACAGACAAACGATCTTTTGTCAAAGGAGATGATTCATCTCTGTAGTAATTAGGAATCAATTCCCTAATTTCCATTCCCATACTTTCGATACGAACATTGTATTTCTTGAACTTACGACCAAGAATCTTCTTTAATTCTGCATGATATTGATTTACCATATTGGGTCTGAAAGGGATATAGGAAAAAGTTGAATTCACATATACTGTAATTTCTTTTTTGCTAGAATTTACATTCAAACTGTCCAGTTTAAAACGATACACAAACTCATTCGAAGCTTGTTTTAAAAATTCTAAAGCAGCCTTCTCAGCTTTCTTATTCAAACGATCGGATTTCTCCGCCGCCTGAAGCGAAAAACCAATCAGTAAAAAAGCAAATAATAAAAGTAAATTCGACTTCACAAGTCTGTTTGATATAGAACTCATATTCCTAAAATTCAGTACAATATTATCAATCTATGTATGATTGGGCAGAAGAAATTCTGCCCAATAAAATGTAATGATAAATCTAAACAATAAACCTGACAAAAGCTTCGATTGCTTCATATTCTGCTAAGCCTAATTTATTAAACAAATTGGCCGTTGCTCGATTTCTGTCTTCTGATCTCTGCCAGAACAATCTTGAATCGTTCCCCATATATGGGGCACTTTCCATTTGCGATTGATGACGTAAAATTGCATTTCGTTTGTGTTGCAATTCTTCCGGGCTGATTGGCACTGCCATTTGAATTTCATCCAAATCCCACTCTTGCCAAGCTCCTCGATATAACCACACATAGCAATTCTCCATCCACTCTTCATCTTTTACAATCTGAAGTGCCTGGTAAATTCCTTCCCAACAAACTCGGTGAGTTCCGTGTGGATCAGACCAGTCTCCAGCTGCAAAAATCTGTTGTGGCTTCACCTTTCTCAGCAAATTCACAACAATTTGAACATCTTCTTTTTTTAGCGGATTTTTCTTCACTTTACCCGTTTCATAAAAAGGCATGTCAAGGAAGTGAAGATTTTTAGAACGAAGACCAACAAAACGACAAGCAGCTTTTGCTTCACCTCGGCGAATCAAAGATTTCATTCTGCGAACTTCAACAGTATCCATCTCGCCCGGAGATTTGTTCTCCAATAAGAATTTGCGAATATCTTCAATCACGCTTGGCAAATTGCCTTCATTGGTGTCGTGAGTTTGCGCAAAACTTTTCACAAACGACAAATATCGAATCGCCTCATCATCAGCTACCGCAATATTACCCGATGTTTGATAAGCAACATGTACTTCATGACTTTGATCCACCAATCTCTTTAGGGTTCCACCCATCGAAATCACATCATCATCAGGATGCGGACTAAACACCAAAACTTTTTTCTGAGCTGGTTCAGCTCTTTCCGGGCGATTCGAGTCATCAGCATTAGGCTTACCACCAGGCCAGCCAGTAATTGTATGTTGTAAATCGTTAAAAACTTTAATATTTACTTCATAAGCCGATCCATACCAGGCAAGAAGTTCGCTCAATCCATTATCATTATAATCTCTATTGGTCAACTTCAGAACTGGTTTCTCCAATTTATTACAAAGCCAAACCACAGCTTTACGAATCCAGTAACGATCCCACTCTACACTCCCTACCAACCACGGCTGTTTCACTCTTGTTAGCTCATTAGCTGCAGGCACATCTAACACAAATTGCACATCATTATGGCGTTGCAAATAACTAGCAGGAACAGAATCACACTGCCCTTCCTCTAATGCTTTTTTTACAATAGGTGCTTTACCTTCTCCCCAAGCCATCAGAATTACACGCTTTGCTTTAAATATGGTACCAACTCCCATTGTGATTGCAGCCTTAGGCACCTTGTTTAATCCGTTAAAATCCTTTGCAGCATCACGCCTGGTTAAAGCATCAAGCATGATCAAACGAGTTTTCGAATCCAATTGAGAACCCGGCTCATTAAAACCAATATGCCCTGTTCTACCAATACCTAATATTTGCATATCAAGTCCACCAAAAGAATCAATCTTTGCTTCGTATCCAGAACAGTAATTAAAAATTCCTTCTTTGCTCACTTCCCCATCTGGAACATTGATTTGATCACGAGGAATATCTATATGATTGAAAAGAACATCATCCATGTAATAATTATAGCTCTGTGCGCTTTTATTATCCATTGGATAATATTCATCAAGATTAAATGTAATTACATTTTGAAACGACATGCCCTCTTCTTTATGCAGTCGTACCAATTCGGAATACACTCCTAAAGGTGTTGCTCCCGTAGCTAATCCAAGTACACAGGGATCATTATTCTCTGCCTTCTCTTTAATAAGGTTTGCGATTTCATGAGCCACCCACTTTGCACCCTTTTCGGCCGTAGCAAAAATATCAGCAGGCATTTTCTCATATCTTGTTTTTACCGTTTTATCGAACTCATCCGATGGTTGGTAATACAACTTAGCTTCATCCAGCTCTCCTCTAAATTGTAGTATTTGATTTTCCATATTGCTAACTCCTGATTTAAATTACTTTCGCATCAAAAATAGAACAGAATTTCAAAAAATCCAAAATTGGTATTACATGTTATATAATACTTTTTGAATGGAATTTATTTTTCTATATTTGTATCATGAAAATGAAATCCCTTTTAATACAAGACTTTTGACGAGATTAATTTTAAGAAAAGCCTCCAGAAAACAATTGTAAATCGTATATTAAATTGAAATTTCATTTTTCTTTCATACTCATCACACATGTTATAAAAGCAAAAAAGCGGATATGATTTTAATTGCCGAAAGCGGATCAACAAAAACAGACTGGGTTCTTTTAAAGGAGGGCAAAATTCAAAAGCAACAACAGACTTTAGGAATAAATCCTTTTCACATGGACATCAGTTCGATTATTGATAATATCAAATCACTTGAAAATTTTCATTTGGTTGAGCAAATCTTTTTTTATGGTGCTGGTTGTGCGACTGACGAAACAAAACAAAAGGTGAAAGATGCATTGCTGGAAGTATTTCCTTCTGCCTCTTGCGAAATTCATAGCGATGTACTTGCAGCAGCAAGATCGGTATGCGGAAGAGAAAAAGGAATTGCCTGCATTATAGGAACAGGATCAAATTCATGCTTATATGATGGTAAGGACATTACTCACAATGTTCGTCCTTTAGGATACATTCTGGGAGATGAAGGAAGCGGAGCCGTGCTGGGGAAAAGACTTATTGCCGACATATTAAAAGGTGTTGCCCCTGAAGACATTGCTACTGCTTTTTATAAAAAGCATGATCTGGAATATGCTTATATCATTAATAAGATTTACAGAGAAGAAGCTCCAAGTCGATTTTTGGCTCAGTTTACGGTTTTCCTTTCGGAAAATATTGAGCATCCATATGTATCAAACCTACTTCAGGAAGAGTTTACTAAGTTCTTTGAACGAAACATCAAACAATACAATGACCATTCTAGCCTTCCAATTCATTTTATTGGTAGCATAGCATACTATTTTAAAAAGGAATTAAATAAAGTGGCTGAAAAATTAAACTTACAGACTGGAAAAATCATCAAAAGTCCACTTGAAGGCTTGATTGAATTCCATATTGCAGAATAAAATTTGAATCATGAATAACACACCAAATAAGAAAACCGATAACAAAATAACAGAAGCACCTTCAAACTTTTCCAACCTGGAGCAAATGTCGGTGAGTGAATTATTGTATGGAATTAACCAGGAAGATGGACAAATTCACATAGCTGTTAACAAAGCCATTCCTACTATTGAAAAATTTGTAAGCCTGTTGATTGATAGAATTAAATCAGGCGGACGGTTGTTTTATCTTGGAGCAGGAACAAGCGGAAGGCTAGGTGTTCTTGATGCATCCGAACTGCCTCCAACATTTGGTGTACCTGCAAATATTGTGATTGGTTTAATTGCCGGAGGAGAAAAAGCACTAAGAAGCGCCGTTGAGTCTGCCGAAGATGATCCAGAAAAAGCTTGGCAAGAACTTCAAGACTATGATATCAATGAAAATGATTCTGTTTTAGGAATTGCAGCCTCCGGAACAACTCCATATGTTATTGGCGGTGTGAAGAAAGCCAGGGAAAATGGATTACTTACCGCTTGCATTACTTGTAATCCTGATGCACCCGTTTCAAAAGAAGCAGAAATTGTAATTGAAGCTGTTGTAGGTCCTGAATTCGTAACAGGAAGTACAAGACTGAAAGCAGGAACTGCTCAAAAAATGATCTTGAACATGATTACAACCAGCTTAATGATTAAATTGGGAAGAGTAAAAGGCAACAAAATGGTAAACATGCAACTAACCAATAAAAAATTAGTTGAAAGAGGAACCTTAATGATTATGGAGGAACTAAAACTCGATAAAGAAACTTCTAAAAGTTTATTGCTTGAACATGGTTCTGTAAAAAAAGCAATTGAAGCTTATAAGAAATCTTAAATAAGTACCACACATATAAATACGAAAAGCGGAGTCTGAAAAATTATTTTCAAGCTCCGCTTTTTCATTTACCCAAACTTCTAGAGTTACTTCAAATATTGAGTATATATTTCTAAGGTACGATCAATTTGTCCAGCCATTTCCTGATAAGCTTGCTCACCATTCTTATCACGAATGGCTTCAAAAATTGCACGATGTGCTTTTATAGTAAAATCCTTTTCACCGTCAACATTGGCATAAATCAGATTACGCATTCTTGGCAGTAATGAATAGATAGGTTCCATCGAAATAATCATCACTTTATTACCTGTTGCCTTGGCTACATTCAAGTGAAATTTATTAATTATATCGGCTTCCAACTGCGTATTATCAGGATCACAATCTGCAAGATCCGTAATATTCTTATTCAAAGCAATTAGGTCTTCATCTGTTCTATTTGATGCAGCTATTCTTGCTATCTCTGGTTCAAATACACGACGTACTTCTATAATCTGAGAAATCAAATCACTATCGAAACTTAGGTCGTAATAAAGATTCAAAGATTCGATTGCATCTTCAACCTTCAGTTCACTAACGAACATTCCACTACCTTTTTTGATTTGAATTAATCCTCTTGCACTTAATCTACGCAATGCCTCACGTAAAGCTGTTCTACTTACAGCAAACATTTCGCAAAGCTCACGTTCTGATGGCAATTTGGTCCCTACGAGTAATTTTTTTTGTCGAATTGCCTCTTCAATTCTACGCTCAATTTTTTGGCTGAGAGTTTGAGCAGTACCAATTTTTCCAAATATTTCGTCCATGTATTAAAATTTACTACAACTTGTATGATCTCTAATGTTCCCTACCTGTCTTCCTGTTTAATTTACGATAAATTGAGAATCAAATCACACAAAAGATCTTACTACTAATTTAGCTATAAATATGACTAAATCCAATATTATCAACACATATAGAATCATTCAATTTATTTACATAGGAAATATAATAATTATATTCTAAATATTCTGATGAATATCACATACTTTATAGCAACATGCAAAGTTATCATACCAAAATGTTTTTTCCAATAAAAAAGGGCATTTCAATTAGAAATACCCTTAATTTATAGTTATTTAACGAACTATTTTTTCAACAATTCAGCATAATGCTTGTAGAACAAAGGAATTGTATTAATTCCATTAAAGAATTGCTCCAATGGATAGTTTTCATTTGGCGAGTGAATTGCATCACTTTCCAAACCGAATCCCATCAACACTGATTTAATACCTAAAATCTCTTCGAAAGAAGAAATAATTGGAATAGATCCACCTGAACGAACAGGAACCGGACGCTTACCATATACTTCTGTATACGCTTTTTCAGCAGCAATGTAAGCTGGGAAATCAATTGGACAAACATATCCTTGACCACCATGCAATGGAGTAACTTCAACTTTAACACAATCAGGAGCAATTGCTTCGAAATGCTCTTTAAAAAGAACAGAAATCTTTTCCCAGTTTTGATTAGGTACCAAACGAGTAGAAATTTTAGCATGAGCTTTTGAAGGAAGTACAGTTTTAGCACCTTCACCAATGTAACCACCCCAAATACCACAAACATCAAATGATGGACGGATACCAGTGTGTTCCGATGGAGTATATCCTTTTTCACCAGCCAAAGCTTTTACATCAATAGCTTTCTTATACTCTTCCTCATTAAAAGGAGCTTCAGCCATCATTGCTCTTTCTTCAGCAGATACTTCAATTACATCATCGTAGAATCCAGGAATGGTAATGTGACCATTCTCGTCAACCATTTGAGTAATCATTTTTGCCAATACGTTAATAGGGTTAGCAACAGCACCACCAAATAATCCTGAATGAAGATCACGGTTAGGACCAGTTACTTCAACTTCCCAATACATCAAACCACGAAGACCTGTTGTAATAGATGGTATATCCGGAGCAATCATTCCAGTATCAGATACTAAAATAACGTCTGCCTGTAACATCTCTTTGTTATCTTCACAAAACTTAGGAAGGTTTGGCGAACCAACTTCTTCTTCACCTTCAATCATGAACTTCACGTTACATGGAAGACAATCGTTCTTCACCATATATTCGAAAGCTTTCGCGTGCATGAATGCCTGACCTTTATCATCATCAGCACCACGAGCCCAAATTTTACCATCTTTAATTACTGGCTCAAATGGATCAGTATCCCAAAGATCAATAGGATCAACTGGCATCACGTCCATATGACCGTAAACCATTACAGTTGGTAAACTTGGATCGATAATTTTCTCACCATAAGTAACAGGATTTCCTTCTGTTTCCATTACTACAGCCTTATCTGCACCTGCATCAAGCATTAACTTTTTCCAGCATTCAGCAGCTCTGTACATATCTGGCTTATTAGCTTCAATCGAGCTAATAGAAGGAATACGAATTAATTCGAATAACTCCTCAAGGAATCTTTCCTTGTTCTCTTCGATATATGATTTAATATTTTCCATACTAAAGTGTGTTTATTGGATTTAAATATTTTCGGAAGGTAAATATACAATAGATCGTGATATTTTAGATATGCAAGTGCAGAATTATTTACAAATTCCAACCAAACAATTCATTACAAAAAAAAACAGCAACCCAAATGATCACTGTTTCTTTAAAATATTATCGTAAAAATTCTATTATCTCATCTTCATGATTTCGCCAATATTCTCAGCTGCATATTCCAATTCATTATACCAATCTTCACCATATTTACGAATTAATGGTTCTTTTAAAAATTTATATACAGGTGTTCCTTTTTTAAAACCAAGTTCTCTTGCTGGTTTACAAATATCCCACTTGTTATAATTTACGGCGTCAAATTCGGCATATTTATCTATTCGAATTGGATATAAAGAACATGAAATTGGCTTGCGATAAGAGATTTTTCCATCAAGATATGCCTTTTCGATACCACACAAAGCCGATCCATTTTCAAAAACCGTATAAACACACTCTTTATCATTAATGATAGGAGTGACCAAATCGTCATCCGAATCAATTACCGAAGTCCCTTGTTTTTCTATCTCTTCTATTCCTTTTTCAGTAAGATATTCTTTAATATCTGGATAGATTTCTTCCAAAATAGCTTTCTCTTCCTCATCCAAAGGTGCACCTGAATCTCCTTCGATACAACATGCGCCTTTACATTTGCCAAAATCGCAAATGAATTTCTTCTCGATAACATCAAGACTAACTATGGCTTTTCCTATCTGTAACACTATTTCCTTATTTAAATTGTATCAGTTATACGGATAAAAAAATCCGTACTATCGCGCAAAGATAGTACGGAATGTTTTATATACGGTTACAATCTTTTATTTTATCAAAGATTTTCCGGTCATATCTTCTGGCTTATCAATCCCCATGATATCCAACAAAGTTGGAGCAACATCAGCCAAAATACCATCTTCAATTTGTTTTGGATTTTCAGTAACCCAAACACATGGAACCGGATTCAAAGAGTGAGCGGTATTTGGAGAACCATCAGCATTTACCGCAAAATCAGCATTACCGTGGTCTGCAATAATAATCACATCATATCCATTTGCTTTAGCAGCTTCAACAACTTGCTCTACACAGTTGTCAACAGCCTGAACAGCTTTCGAAATTGCTTCATACACTCCTGTGTGTCCAACCATATCGCCATTAGCAAAGTTCAAACAAACAAAATCAGCCGATTGAGCATTCAACTCTGCAGTAATTTTATCAGCAACTTCAGGAGCTGACATTTCTGGTTGAAGATCGTAAGTTGCTACTTTTGGAGATGCAACCAACAAGCGACTTTCACCTTCGAATTCATCCTCACGACCACCCGAAAAGAAGAAAGTTACGTGAGCATATTTTTCAGTTTCTGCAATTCGGATTTGCTTTTTACCAGCAGCTGCTACAACTTCACCCATTGTATTCTGAACGTTCTCTTTATCGTAGATAACATTCACACCTTTAAAGTTAGCATTATAACAAGTCATTGTATACCACTCAACATCCATTGTGTGCATACCAAATTCCTTTTTGTCTTCTTGTGAGAAAACAGTAGTCATTTGACGCAAACGGTCGGTACGGAAGTTGAAACAAATCACTACATCACCTTCTTCGATTTTTGCCAAAGGAGCTCCAGCTTCATCAACCACCACAACAGGCTTGATAAATTCATCGGTTACACCCTCTGCATATGATTCTTCGATAGCAGCAACAACATCCGTAGTAGCTTTACCTTCACCTTTGGTGTAAAGATCGTAAGCCAACTTCACACGATCCCAGTTGTTATCGCGATCCATACCAAAATAACGACCAATTAAAGAAGCAAATTTTGCAGTTCCTTTGTTTGCAATATCATTTACGAAAGTCTTAACGAATTCTAATCCTGATTTTGGATCAGTATCACGTCCATCTGTTAAACCATGTACGAATACATCTTCCACTCCGAATGCTTTAGCAGCATCACAAAGAGCCAAGGCGTGCTTACTTAAAGAGTGCACTCCACCATCACCAATCAAACCGATTAGGTGAACTTTCTTTCCATTTTCTTTAGCGTGAGTAAATGCCTTAACAACTTGCTCGTTATCTTTTAAAGTATCCTGCTCAACCGCCATATTGATCTTTACCAAATCCTGATAAACAACACGCCCTGCACCAATATTCAAGTGACCTACTTCTGAGTTACCCATCTGTCCTTCTGGTAATCCAACAAATCTACCTGCAGCTTGCAATTGTGAATTTGGATATTTTTCCAATAATTCATCCATATAAGGAGTTGCAACTGAAGAAATCACATCTGAATTCGATTTGTCTCCGATCCCCCATCCATCAAGGATCATCAATAAAGCTTTTTTGCTATCTGTCATTTTAAAGTATTTTATATCTTAAATTCTGTTTTACTTGATCTTAGTCATGCAAAAATATCTTATTAATTCTAATAAAAAAAGCACTTAGACAGTTGAAAGTCTTTATTTTAGATCGAAAACGTTTGTAATTTAAAAATTGTTCAAAGACGAACAGAATAAGTGTCAGAAAGTGAGGAGAAAATACACAAACGAATATGCAAAAAGAGGAGAAGATTTTATTAATCCCCCCTCTTTCGTGGTACCACCTGGAATCGAACCAGGGACACATGGATTTTCAGTCCATTGCTCTACCAACTGAGCTATGGTACCCTTTGTTTTGGTGCTACAAAAGTAAGGAAAAATCCTTTTCTGCAAAATAAATTATGCTGTACATTTTAAAAAGATACAGATGCAATTCCGAAAACAGTTCAAAATCAATTTTTTCTACACAATTTAGAATTATTTCAAATATTTATTTTTTTTAAACAATACACAAGTTCATCATTCGTTTAAATAAAACTAGGTACAGTTTTTGTTATTTTTAAAGTCCGTTCATTAATCACTAAATCAACAAATCGATGACTGAAAATAGATTATTAAAATCATTTAAATTTTTTCTTACTCTTTTTATCGTTTCTTCATTTTTCATTGCCTGCAGCGATGATGACAACAATAACTCTGAACGAGAAACCAAAACCATTTACGAAACCATTGATCAAACTATGAGTGAATGGTACTATTGGAATGAAGAATTACCAAATATTAATGCTTCAAATTATTCTTCTGTAAATGACTATTTCGAAGCATTACTGGTGAGCCAAGACAGGTGGAGTTATATTGCCAATCTTGATGCTCTTTTGGCATATCTTGAAAACGGAACCTATAAAGGCTATGGCTTAGCATTTAAATATGATTCTGAGGGAAAACTTAGGGTAAAGTTGATTTTCGATGAATCTCCTTTAGCATCAGAAGGAATTACTCGAGGTTGGGCATTAATCAATATTAATGGTGCTGCAGTGGTTGACTTAACTGAAAATCAAGTTTTAGATGAACTGGATAAAACTACCTCTACCTTTATTTTTGAAAATAACTTGGGGGAACAAAAAGAAATTACCGCTAGTCAACAGGAAATTGATCAAAACTCAGTATTAAGTCGAAAAATTATTGATCACGAAGGAATTAAAGTAGCCTACTTGGCTTTTGATAGTTTTATAGGAAGCTCAGAAGATGCTCTGAATGAAGTATTTGATTATTTCAAAAATAATGAAGCCAAAGAATTAGTTTTAGATTTCCGTTACAACGGAGGAGGTAGTACAACCATATCAAATCAACTTTCTAGTTTAGTTACTGGCAACTTATTCGAAGGGGAAATCTACTCTAAAGTATTCCATAATGATTCTAAAAGTGATGAAAACTTCACATACGCATTTAGCAATCAATCATCCGCCCATGGTTTTGAAAGAGTTTTTGTAATCACAACAGACAGAACAGCATCAGCCAGCGAGATGGTGATAAATGGCTTAAAACCATATTTAGGTGATGACAAAGTAATTTTAATCGGTAGTAAAACACACGGAAAACCAGTAGGAATGTACGTTTTCGAAAACCAAAATTTTAATTTGGCAATTGTTCCAATCAGTTTCTCTATTACCAATGCAGATGAGCAAGGCAATTACTTTGAAGGAATTCCTGTCGACTTTGAAATTGCCGATGACTTAAGTCATGATTTTGGTGATCCGGCAGAGAGTAATCTTCAGGCAGCACTCCAGTACATTAGCCAAGGTAATTTCCCAGCCATTACTACAGCAAAATCTCTATCCACAACCGAAAGAGAATTTAAAAAGAAAGGTTTTGATTTATTGATTGATGCAAACTAAAAAAAGTTTCAGATACAAAAAAGCCGATCGTTTGATCGGCTTTTTTTCGTGGTACCACCTGGAATCGAACCAGGGACACATGGATTTTCAGTCCATTGCTCTACCAACTGAGCTATGGTACCCCTTGGTATTAATTTACTCGAAGAAAAAGTTGTGGTACCACCTGGAATCGAACCAGGGACACATGGATTTTCAGTCCATTGCTCTACCAACTGAGCTATGGTACCCTCTTTACTTGAGCGATGCAAAAGTACGTAAAAAATTTACATCACCAAATAAAATCAAGAAAAATAGAAAGGAATTTTAATCGGATTCTAAACTTCTTGTTACCTTTGCAGCCTAATAAAAAAGTATATGGTATTCGAAACTTACACATTATCAAATGGTATCCGGTTAATTCATCGACCGGTTAAGGCAAATGTTGCACATTGCGGAATTATTTTGAATACCGGTTCCCGTGATGAGAAAGAGGACGAATGGGGAATTGCTCACTTTATAGAGCATGTTGTGTTTAAAGGAACAACAAAACGTAAAGCATATCACATACTTAGCCGTATGGAAGATGTAGGTGGAGAACTAAATGCCTACACTACCAAGGAAGAAACATGCGTTTACACTACTTTTTTGGATAAAGATTACAAAAGAGCTCTTGAGTTAATAAGCGATATCACATTTAATTCTGTTTTCCCGGAAAAAGAACTGGAAAAAGAAAAAGAGGTAATTCTCGACGAAATCAATTCATATAAAGATTCTCCTTCAGAACTGATTTTTGATGATTTTGAGGAATTGATTTTCAAAAAAGACCCGATTGGAAGAAATATTTTAGGTACACCTAAGCATATTAAGGCGTTCAAACGCGATGACATCTTAAACTTCATCAGAAATAATTATCACACCGACCAGATGGTGATTAGTTCTGTGGGAAATATTCCTTTCAAGAAATTGGTTAAGATGGTTGAAAAGTATTTTGGAGGAATTGCCGAAAACATACGTGTAGACAAAAGGAAAAAGCCAAATTCCTACAAACCAAGAACCCAAACTTTGGTAAAAAACACTTACCAAAGACATTGTGTTTTAGGAAATGTTGCTTACGATGCAAATGATGATCGTAGAATTCCTTTGTCGCTTTTAACCAATATACTTGGTGGTCCGGGAATGAATTCGCGACTGAATCTTTCATTGCGTGAAAAGCATGGATTGGCATATAACATAGAAGCAAATTATACTCCTTATGCCGATACTGGAGTTTTTAGCATCTATTTTGGCACTGATAAAGGCTATTTAGACAAATGTTTAAACCTTATCCATAAAGAAATGGATTTACTTTGCACAAAAAAGCTAGGACCAGGCCAGTTGACCAAGGCAAAAAATCAGATGATTGGACAAATTGCCATATCATCAGAAAACAACGAGAATTTAATGCTTAATGTTGGCAAAAGTTTCTTGCTATACAATCGAGTTGATTCTTTGGAAGAAATTTACCAAAAAGTAGAGTCGATAACTGCAGAACAATTAATTGAAGTTGCCAACGAAATTTTGAATAAAGACAGATTAACCACTTTGATGTATAAATAAGTCATGTTGGAGATTAATAAAGAGCTGGAAGAATACATCCTTACACATACTGAAAACGAAGATCAAATTTTACAAGACCTATCTCGTGAAACTCACGTAAAAATGCTGCGTCCAAGAATGTTATCGGGACACATGCAAGGCAAATTTTTGAAAATGATTTGCCAAATGATGAATCCAAAGCGAATTTTAGAGATTGGAACTTATACTGGTTATTCGGCAATTAGCATGGCCATGGGAACATCAGATGATTGTGTAATTCATACCATTGATTGCAATGATGAATTGGAATATTTCACTCGTAAATTCATCAAACAATCGGGTTGCGAAAACAAAATAGAATTCCACATTGGAGAGGCTTTAGATATCATTCCAAATATCGATGAAGAATTTGATTTGGTGTTTATAGATGCCGACAAAAGACAGTATATCGAATATTTCGAAGCTGTTTACCCAAAGCTAAAGCAAGGAGGATTTGTTTTGGCTGATGATGTTTTGTGGGATGGTAAAGTTTTAGAGGAAGTCGAATCAAAAGACAAGCAAACGCAAGGCATTTTAGCCTTTAATGACTTTGTTCAAAATGATGAAAGAGTGGAGAATTTAATGCTCCCTATTCGTCATGGTTTGATGATGATTAGAAAAAAATAACTTTTTATTCCAAGTCAACAATCTTAACAAGAACAGTTGCTCCCAGGTTGGTTTGTCCATTTCTTTGAATGACTTTCCAGCCTTGTTTTTTCAATTGCCTCTCCAATCCATGGTTCAACATACCATGGGCAACAAGCACAGCAGTTTCTTCTTTTTCCGCAACCTTTATAAGGTTTTCTACTGCATATTTTGCTCTTTGCTTTGCCTCTTTTCTACTTTCAATTCCTTTATGATTAAAACCCAATAACCAACTACCACGACTAAAGAATTGCCAAATCGGCAAAGGCAATTTAATGATGCTAGCAGCTTTTACCATTTTAATTTCATATTCCCGAAAGATGGAATCAGACACAACTGTATAATTATTTCCAAAAATTGCCAATGCTGTTTCCTGCGAACGCGGCAAGTTGGAACAATAGATGATGTGATTCGGGTTTAAATTCACCTTTACCATTGCTGGATCGAAGGGAATAATTGGTACTGAATTGTAATCGTAAACGTACTGTTGAGCCTGTTTTGCCGAATAAAACAGTTTCTTTTTCACATTAGGTTTAGCATGGCGAATCAAATAAATCTGTAATTTTCGTTTGCCCTGTTTTTGCAATTCCAACTGCTCACTTGTATCTACCTCGTTAACACATGTAAATACATCGCAAGTATTTACTGATTGTAAATATTTATTCTGAGTAACACATGATTGCATTACAAATCCACAAATAATCAGTAACAAATATTTTATCGGAACAAACTTTTTCAAATCTCTACTATCTAATTTCACAAACATCAAATTTACAAGATTTAAGCGATCATGAGCAAATAAATATTGTAAAAATTAGACCATAAGTTGGATGACAATCAATACTAAAAAGTGATATCTTTGCCGGATAATTTAACAGATTACAAAAACAATGGAAACAAAGAAACTGACACAGTTTAGTCCGGGAGCCGGATGTGGATGTAAAATCTCACCGAAAGATTTAGAATGCATTTTGAAAAGCAGCACACCAAGAATTCCCAATCCGAACTTGCTGGTTGGTAACGATACTAAAGATGATGCTGCAGTTTACGATTTAGGTAATGGTCAAGCACTAATTAGTACAACCGATTTCTTTACTCCAATTGTAGATGATCCTTATGATTTTGGTAGAATTGCTGCTACAAATGCCATAAGCGACATTTATGCAATGGGTGGTAAACCAATTATGGCCTTGGCTATTCTTGCCTGGCCATTGGAGAAACTTTCTACCAATATTGCTCAGAAAGTAGTTGAAGGCGCCAGAGATGTTTGTGCAAATGCAGGTATTCAATTGGCAGGTGGACACTCTATTGACATTGGCGATCCTGTTTTTGGTTTATCGGTGAACGGAATTGTAGCAACTGAAAGAGTAAAGAAAAACAATACAGCCAGTCCAAAATGCACCTTATTCCTAACAAAACCTCTTGGTATTGGTGTTTTAACCACTGCCGAAAAAAAGAAATTAATTGCTCACGAAAACAATCAGATTGCAGTTGATTTAATGTGCAGCTTGAACAAAGTAGGAGTTGTATTTGGCGAACAAGAATACATCAAATCGATGACTGATGTTACTGGTTTTGGTTTGTTGGGTCACCTAAGCGAAATCTGTGAAGGAAGTAATGTAAATGCGGTAATCAATTACAATGATGTACCAAAAATTGAAGGCGTGGAAGAATTGATTCAGAAGGGAAGTACTCCTGGCGGAACAAGAAGAAACTGGGCTTCATACGGACATTTAATTGGTGAAATTACCGAAGATCAGAAGGCATTACTTTGCGATCCGCAAACAAGTGGTGGCTTATTGGTTGCTGTTGACAACAATCATATTGAAGAATTTATCAGTTTGGCTAAAAGCGAAGGATTTGACCTAAATCCAATTGGAGAATTGGTAGAAAGAACTAACAATAACGAACCTTACATTAGCGTAAAATAATCATGCACAGAAATACATTAATTCAAGTTACTCAAAATGGAATGGGTAATGGCAGTGAAGAATTGGGTTTAAAATTGGCTACCAATTACTTTAAATTATTGGATGCAGAAAACAGATTGCCAAAAATAATTGTATTCTACAACGCTGGCGTAAAATTGATTTGTGAAGATTCACCTGCCTTGGAAGGATTGCAAAATCTGACAAGTAAAGGAGTAAGCATGCTGGCTTGCAAAACCTGTCTTGACCATTACAATTTACTGGATAAAGTAAAAGTTGGTAATGTTGGTAGCATGCCAGACATTATAACGCTCCAGGCCGATGCTGATAAAGTAATTAATTTATAAGCCGAGTTCAACTAAAAATATCAGAAGCTTATCACATAGTGTGGTAAGCTTTTTTTATTGTCTTGATATTCAAAACTGGCTTTTCGAAAAAATTGTGCATTTCCAATGACAATTATACTTCCGTTCGAAAAGTCAGCCTCTTTCCAAGTGAAAAACTACTTTCATTCAAAAAGTTGGCCTTTTTCCAGTGGAAAATCCACTTCCAGACAAAAAGTCAAGCTTTTTCTATTGGAAAACCTACTTTCAAAAAGTTAACCTATTGCCAATAGAAAATCCACTTCCCAAAAATCAACCTGTTTCCAATGGAAACATCAATTCATTTAAGACAATTGTTTGTGGAAACCTTCCCTAAATTCAAATTCCTACTCGTTGATTAATAAAATTTTCATTGGATAGAATTATCTGAATGACTAATCTTTCGAAAGTTTCCAGAATGATTACATTCAAAAGATTTGTATATTTAATACACATTTGTCTGTTATTATTCCTATTGAAAAGATTATTCACATACTTACTTCTGTTTCTATTCTCATTCCAAACTTTTGAGATTGCTTTTATTGTGCTGAATTTCAAAATTAATCAGGATTTCTTTGCCGAGATTTGCGAAAACAAAGACACACCTGAGATGAAGTGTAATGGGAAATGTCACCTTAAAAAGCAAATCAAAAAGCAAGAAGAAGAAAAATCGAAAAAGGAAAAAATTAACATCGAAAAAGAAATTCAGACCTACATTTTAATTAGTGGCAGACTACTTCCTCAGCCTAAAACACAGTTTGTAGCAACTTTTTTGCTATACAAATACAATCGCAAGCCAAGAAATTGCATCTCCGATATTTTTCATCCTCCCCGAGTTTAGTTCTTTAAATTTTATCGTATAACGATGGCCTATTTTGTCCATCGCGTAATTGTATGTACCCAAAACTAAATACATACTACGATATCAATCGCTTAAAATTTTAAGGATAAAAAATACAATCAGATGAAACACATATTACTGACCTGTTTTATACTTTTAGGTATACAGGTCTACTCACAAAAAAGCATTCAGCTTTTAGATCAGGAAACTGAACATCCCATTGCATTTGCCCACTACCTTTATCAAAACCAGAAAGGAAATACCAATGCCAATGGTGAATTTTCAATCAACTTTGTTAAAGGAGAAAAGCTTTACTTATCGCATGTAAACTATGGGAAAATTTCGTTTGCCGATAACGAAATAAAATCGGCCTTGCAATCGGGCAAGATTTATATGAGTAAAACCTATGTTAGCTTGCTGCCAACCACAATTATTGCCAGAAAAAGAACTGCAAAAGAATCGGAAACCATGCAAATTAGTTCAAGCGATAAGCTTTCGCACGATGCAGGTGAATTCTTAAGTCAATCAGGTTTAATTGGTGGAATCCGTAAGAGCGGCAGTTACGGATTTGATCCTGTGATGAGAGGTTTTAAGTACGATCAGTTAAACATTGTAATGGACAATGGAATGAGTGCTACGGCTGCTTGTCCCAACCGAATGGATCCCCCTATTAGTCAGGTTCCTTTAAACATGGTCGATAGGGTAGAAATCACAAAAGGACCGCATTCGCTGCGATATGGGAATTCTTTTGCTGGCAGCATCCATTTCAAATCATCTACCAATGGATTTGCTGATAAAGCCAGTGCATTTGGTCGTGCAAGCGGAAGCTACGAAAGCAACGGAGAAATATTCAGAACCGAAGCTTTAGCAGGTGCAAAAGGCAAGTTCTACAATTTTGGAGTTTTTGGAGCCTACAGCGAGGGTTCGGATTATGAAGATGGCAATGGCGATAAGGTGGCTTCAGGTTTTAACAGAAGAAACATTGGACTTGCAGCCAATTTTAAACTCTCCAATTCTCAAAATATCCAAGTATCTGCCAATAGCAACTATGCCGAAGATGTTGATTTTCCAGCTTTAAATATGGATCTGCGAGAAGACAACACCAAAATGATAAGTGTGGGTCACAAAATAACTTTTAAAAATTCAGCCTTGGCTTCTATCTCAAAATCGGCAAATGCATCATTCGTTGATCATGAAATGGATAATCTTACAAAGAATTTAAATCCGCGAAAAGTGAATGCCATTACCAAAGCCGAAACGAAAAATTATGCTTTTAGATCGGAAGCGGCTTTTCAATTTAAGGAAAGTTCATTGTTTGTAGGCGTTGATTACAAATCAGAGGAAGCAGATGGAACTCGTTCTCGTGAAATGCTAATGGGTCCGATGGCTGGGAAAACTGCTTACGATAACATTTGGCAAGACAGTAAAATTGATAAATTCGGTGTTTTTGGTGAATATCATTTCTCTGTAAATGAGACACATTTTATTGCCTCAAGCAGATTGGAACACAATTCTGCCAAAAGCGACCTTAGTTCTGTAATTAATGATCCTTCCGACGAAATGAATTTTTCATTTAGCATTGGTGCAAGCAAAAATTTATCGGAAAATATTAGAATGGGGATTTGGTTTGGAAAAGCTGAAAGAAGTGGAAGTTTAACCGAACGATTCATCAATCATATTCCCATTGATGTGGATCCTTATGAAAGAATTGGTAATCCTGATTTAGATCCGGAAATCAATTACCAAATTGACTACAATTTCAATTGGAACACTAAGTATTTTTCATTGGATATTAACCTGTTTAATTCTTGGTTGAGAGATTATATCAGCTCCGAAATCAGTTCGGATGTTCAGCCATTAATGGCAAGTGCTCCTGGTGTTAAACAATTTGTAAACATCAACAAAGCTGTGATGCGAGGATTCGAAATCGGTTTTAATCAATCCATCACAAATCTTTTGTATCACCGATTGAACCTGGCTTATACCTACGGTAAAAACAAGGAAATCAATCAGCCATTGCCTGAAATTCCTCCTTTGGATATCCGATACAGCCTGGGGGCTAATTTTTGCAAGCAAAAGTTTACTCCTGAATTGATGCTAAGATATGCAGCCAAACAGGGACGAATCGCGGAAAATTATGGCGAAACGGAAACGCCTGATTTTACCGTTCTAGATTTTAAAGCAAGCTATCTGTTTTCCGATCATTTTCAAATTATTGGAGGAATCAGAAATTTATTCAATGAAGCTTACTACGAACACTTGAGTCGATCGGTAAAAGGCAGTAATCAGGCAATTTATGCACCAGGCAGAAGTTTTTACCTTACACTTAGCTTAAATCTGTAAACTACTCACGAACAATCACGAATCGGCCTTGTACCTTTGGGTGCAAGGCTTTTTGTTTTTTGCAGTAATTACGCAATACTTCGTAGTCTTCTTTGGCATTTGCATCGGTTTCATCTATTAAAACATCACATTCCACATCAAGCTTTTTCAGAAAATAATTGTTCAAGGAAACAGTTAGCAATTCATCATCAGAAAGTACCTTATCATTCCATTTTACTTGAATTGAATCTGTTTTCTGATCGTATTGATACGAAATGCCTGACACATGTAGCAATTGTCCTTTGGTATTGCCAGCAAATTTCTTTAGCAAAGATTTGAGCTCCTTTCCTTTTATCAGGATCTGGCAGATCTTATTACCAAATGGCAATAAGGATCGGGCCGACTTTAAAGTAAAATCACCTTGGGGAATATCAGCTCTAATACCACCTCCATTTATCAGGCCTACATCTGATTTGTGCCATTCCCTATAGGCATCACTCACCAAATTACCAGCCACACTTTCTTTGGTAATACCATCTCTAAAATTCAATGGAACTTCCAAATAAGAAATCTTCTCTGCTAGTTTTAGTTCCATATCTTTCTTGTAGTAGATTTCCATATCATGTAAATACTTCTCTGAGGCAATATTTTCATCCAATGGAATGATATCAATCAAAGGCCTTACATCTTTTTGCAAACTGATTTTGGCAACAGAACTCATGTTGCCTGCCGTTGCCACAATGGGTTTGTTTCCTTTGTAAAATACATTGCTTTCGTATTCGTATTGCTCCTCGGCAAGCACCAAGTCGATATCAGGAAATTGCGCCAAAAGTTTTCTGTTGGTTTCTAAATCCGTTTGAGTAATGGCAATTAAAAAATCTACATTTTGCAGTTCTTCAATAATCTCAGAAATCGCAACAGACAAATCTTCCTGAATTACTCGATTGCTTTTCATGGTAGAATTCATCGCATCGGTTAAACCAATAAATGCAATCTTAATTCTCCCCATCTTTTTAATCAGGTAGTTTGGCAAATTGGCAAAAGTATCACCATCTCGGTTTTTCAGGTTAGAGGTAAACCATTGCGATTTTGATTTACTCAATAATTCCAAGGTGTGATCTACCCCAAAATCAAACTCGTGCTGACCAAAATTACAGATATCGACAGGAACTTCATTAAAAGCCTCAATCATAGGCAAACCTTTGTACATTCCGCCAAACAGAACGCCACCACACAAATCGCCACCATGAATTACCAGGGTATTTGAATTATCCGATTTACTTTCATCTACAATAGTCTTCAAACGAGCCACACCACCTCGACCTCCTTCTACATCATCAACAGGAAAAATACGGTGAGCATCGGTAAAATAAAGAATATCTACCTTTTGAGCTGATAAATTGATGTTTACCAGAAGTAATAGTAGTAAAATTAAAGGTCTGTGCATCAGGATTTATTTTTCACTAAAATTACAAAAATGATCAGCTTATTACATTAATGAATTATCAATTTTATTCCACGATAATCATTCCCTCATCGCCAACCAAAAGAAATAACTGTAGCGTGCAAGATTCATTTAACAACGGTTGACAATTTTTCAGGCATTTCTGAGCTACCAAATTGTAGAATGCTTCATTCTCTGAAAAAGGAATGATATCCAAAATGGCATTGGCCAATTTCAACTCTTTAATTTGATTTTGGATTTCATCAGAATTTCCAGCTTGCTTGGCCAAACCAGCAACAAAATCAGCATTAAAAACCACATTCTTACTGTGGGTATTCATGTTTCCTTCTGCAAGCTTTACCGATTTTCCGAACATGATGGCCACATTAATTTTCACCATTCCCTCATCAACTGCCAACTTTATGGTATCGCCAACCAAGTTGCCAAAGTGAATGTAGGCTACCTGCGGCAAGTGTGGAAATTTATCTTTCAGCCTGTTTTCACTTCTCTTTCCTGAAGTCAGAACAATTTCGGTACATTGATTTCCTTTGGCCACCTTCACCTGTTGTTTGATGCTGGCTAAAAATGCCTCATTCGATAAAGGTTTTACAATTCCCGTTGTCCCTATGATTGAAATGCCACCTTCCACTCCAATTCTTGGATTAAAAGTTAGTTTGGCCAACTCTTCTCCTTCAGGAATAAAGGCCTTCACCTCAAAAGCCAAGTCCATTTCGTATTGTTCAGACAATTTTTCCAAAACATTGGAAACCATTTGTCGTGGAACTGGATTAATGGCTGGTTCACCAACAGGAACCTGTAGACCAGGCAAAGTAACCACACCTACACCTTTTCCCCTTTCAAACTGAACTCCTGGTTGATCCATAACAGACAATTCACAACCAATTTCTTTGCCATGAATCACATCCGGATCATCACCTGCATCTTTTATTACCACACAAGAAGCTGATTTCCTTGATAAATTCTCTGGAAAAATAGCATACCTGGCTTTTTCTCCTCCCGGTAGCTCCACCTCAACCCATCTAGGGAATTTCTTTTCTGTCAAGGCGATAAGGCAGGCTTTTGTCGCAGCAGTTAAGCAGGTTCCGGTAGTAAATCCACTTCGCAATTGACCTTCAATCTTTAGACTCGTTTTCTTTACCTGATAAAATTGCTGCAGAAAAGATTTGGCATCATCCACCACATAATCGAAATCAGGCAAAGCTGGACGCTTTACTACCCATAAAGGAATATTCAACTGCTCGGCAACTTTCTCTTTCGTTTCAAACAAACCCGATTCTCCACTCTCTTTCGAAAGCAGTATTTCTGCATTCAACTTCTTTGTTAACATCGCCAATTCCTCAACACCTGCCTTTGGATCCATTGGAATTACAAACTGATAATCCAAATCGGTTTCCCTTGCCTTTTGTCGACTAAGATCAGTATCCAATATCCTGAAATAACAAGTTCGTTGCCTCCAAAGCGGCTTTAATTTGTTTATGGTTTGAACACCTGTTAAAGCCAATACATTCTGATGATCTTCCTGCAAAAGTGTCTCTGTCATGCACTCATAGGAATCGAACAAGCGGACCTGTTTCGATGATTTGATTTCTGGAAACTTTCGCTCGTAGCGAATGGTTAAGATTCCCAATTCCTGAGCTGCCTGATAAATGTTATCATGCAAATAAACTGCAAAAGGGTGAGCCGCATCAACAATCAACCGAATATCCTTTTTTTGACAGAACTCCTTTATTTTCGAGCTGTCCATATCTCCAAAAACACGTTCACCTTTAATTTGTTTGTGTGAATCGGTTTTTGTGGAATAGAAATATTGCTGATCGATAATGTCGAATAGTTCAGCAACTCTTTTTCCTTCTGTTGTTCCGCCAAAAATCAGTATCATATCAGTAAAGTCTTGAATAGTTGAAATAGTGAAAAAATAGAAAAGTCCTGAAATGTAAACTCAAAATAATTAGCTCAATCAAGTAATTCTCATTCCTAATTCACACAATAAGGTAAAACTTTCATGACGGCAGGTGATTCTCATTCCATCATGAAAGTATTTACAATCTATTTTCCCTCACGAAATGCGTGAGTAAATTTCTTATCGTACAGTTTTGAAAATCCCGATCGGTTGTCTATGGCTTTACCCACAACAATCATAGTAGTCATTTTCAAATTGTTTTCTTCTACTGTTTTTGCCAAAGTTTCCAGTGTACAACGATAGATTTTTTCATCCTTCCAGGTAAGTTTGTAGCAAACTGCCACAGGTGTTTCCGGTGGATAATGCTCTAAAAGTTGCGCCTGAACTTTTTCGGCAATGGAAGCACTCAGGTAAATACACATGGTACTTTGCGATCGGGCCAACTTGTTCAATTGCTCGCGATCTGGCATTGGCGTTCTTCCCTCTCCACGAGTCAAAATAATGGTTTGCACCTCTTCCGGGATAGTAAACTGAGATTCCAAAGCTGCTGCTGCTGCCTGGAATGAAGAAATTCCCGGGGTGATGTGATAGTTCCATTTCAACTGATCCATAATGGCCATTTGCTCTTGAATAGCACCATAAATACAAGGATCACCAGTATGCAAACGCACCACAAACAATCCACGATCGTAATATGGTTTCATGCTTTCAATCTGAGTAATCAGATCCATACCAGCCGAGCTTTTTACCACACATCCGGGCTTTGCATAGTTGGTCAGTTCTTTAGGAACCAAGCTGCCTGCATACAGAATCATATCGGCCGTTTGAAGCATTCTTTTTCCACGAACCGAAACCAGTTCCGGATCGCCGGGACCTGCCCCAACAAACTCTACAAAACCTTTACGCTCGCTATTCTTATCCATTGCCAAAGCAAAAGTGAAATGTTTATCACCAGCCTTTGCTTTTTGTTTTTCTACCAACAAAGTATTTCCTGAAAGATGCATGGCTGCGGCTTCGGAAACGCTGTAACTTCCGGTTACCTCGCTTACTTTTTGCGATGGATTAGGAATATCATATCCTGACAATACATCCTCACCATATGTGTTCATTGGAATGTTCCATTTTTCGGATAATTCAATCAATGCCTTTTCATCGGCTTTTAAGTCAACTGTTCCGATAGCAGCAATAGACAGTGGAGAAATTTGCTGCGATTCCAATTTCGAAAGCAATTCCGTTTCGAAAGCCTCAAAAGGAAGATCGCGCTGACAACCTACGCCCAATTGCAATACTTTAGGACGATAATAAATCGCTTTAGCTCCAAAATCATGAACGAATGGTGTTACTGCCAAAACTACCTGGTAATCTTCCAGTTTTATTTCATCAGCACTGAAAAACACATCTACATATTCAGGCTTTTCCGTCTCCAAAGTCAAGCTTCCTTTATCGCGCACCTCAAGCAGCAAAGCAGTTTTTTGTCTGTTCACAAAGGCTGCCATCAACGGGGTAAGATTGTCCTTGCAATCAAGGGTCCAATTGTGTTTTTCAGGCAATAAATCCAATGCCCACAACCCTGATGTATCGCTAACGGTAGTAACAACAGGTGTTGCTCCCAACAGGCGAGAAATATCCTCCGACAATTGATTTGCCCCACCCAAATGTCCCGAAACAACAGGCTGAACAAATTGTCCGTTGGCATCAATATTGATTACCGCAGGGTCTGTTTTTTTATCATTTAAAAATGCTGCAATCTCGCGCACGCAAATGCCCAAAGCTCCAATAAAAATTAACGCTTCGTATTTGTTCCAAAGTTCTTCGTAGTTCTTTGGCGAGCGCATAATTTCAGCCTCAAATCCATTATTGGTAATGTGCTTGGCAAGCGCCTCTCCCTTATCGGAATGTGTGATTATTATTTTTGACATGATGTATTTTGTTCTGTTTTATTTTTGCTGATATACATGATTTGTTCTCGCTGATCTTCGCGGTTTAAATTCGCTAATTCACGCAGATTTATACAATCATCCATTTTTCTGCGTGAATCTGTGTTAAGATTTGCATAAATCTGCGAGAAATCTTTTGCGATAAACTTTATTGAGAGCCTCACTTAAAGTGAGACTCTCAAAATATATCTAATTTTCCTTCTTTTTCTCGGCTATCAATATCGTTATCGGATTAAATTCATCAACACTCACCAGCATTTCATGCATTCTGTGATAGGAATTTGTTTTGCACCACTGCTTAAATCCTAGTTTGCTTTTTTCGCTCACCGAATTGAATGCAATGATTCCACCTTCCAACAAATGCAAATGAATATCATCCAGAACTGCATCCATTTTTCCACCATAACCGCCAACAAATACGGCATCTGGTTTTTCTATTTCTGCCTTATCGGTTTGCAAATAATCTCCAATAAAAATATCGATTCCCGGCGTTTGGAAAGTTTCTGTATTGCGCTGAATAATTCCCCTGGACTCTTTGCGAATCTCAAAAGATTTTACCTTCAAATGCGGATGGTTCAATCGAGCTTCGATGGAAACACTTCCCGTGCATGCTCCCACATCCCAAAACACCTTTTTATTTTGCAATTCCATTAAGGCAAGGGTTGCCAAACGAATAGGCATTTTGGTAATCATTTTTGGTCGACCTTCCAAGGGTTCAAAATCACTTTCTCTAATTCCCTTTTTAGGAATTGCCTCATCGGTTTTTTCCAGGTAAAAGCAATTCGGATGATTAAAATCCAAACTCAAGGCTTCTTCCAAGCTCAACTCCTTTACAAGTTCCCTTTCGCCTCCCAAGCGCTCACCATAGTACATTTTGTAGTTCGAATATCCATATTGTAACATTCGCTCGGCAATGCTTTTGGGCGTATTTTTTCTATCGGTAAGAATTCCCATTCTCTCCTGACCTCTAATCAATGCCTGATCGAATCGCTCGAAAGATCTGCCGGTAAGCGTAATGGTTTGAAACTCGCCGTAAGGCAATTTAAAACGATGTGCCAGCAATTGCAGGGAATTAAAATCAGGAAGAATATCAAGCTCTGCATTGGGAATCTCACGTTTTAATGTAATGCCAATCCCATAAAACAATGGGTCGCCCGAAGCAAACACAATCCAATCACTGTTGGAATAGTTTATGGCATCGTACAGTGTTGACAAGGGTACTACAATATCATGCCAATGGTGTTGTTCTGGCAGATAATCTCCCACCAATTCACGGTGACGACTTCCTCCTGCAAAATATTTTCCCGATTGAATCAGAGTCAACTCCCTCTTTGTAAAATCAGGAGTTAAATCTGATATTCCTATGATGCTTATTTTCATTTCGTTCTCGCTGATCTTCTCAAATTTTAATTTGATGTTCTGACTCTAAGTCAGGATATCAATAGTTCACTTTATCTACTCATTTTCAAAATGAGTGTTTCCCTTTTAGGGAAACTGTCGACAGACTAAAGGGTGAGATAAGACAAATATAATCCAAAATACACCCCTCCCGATAGCTATCGTGGATCCCCTAAAAGGGAAGAATTATACGAAGTGTTATATTTCTCTTTTCATACTTTTTTATCCATCAACTACGAGAAATTTACAATTCCGATTTAGGTAAAGCTTTTTTTCATTTTTTGCGATGCCAGTATTGGTAAAGCTCAAAATATTCAATTTTAAGTGATGCCAGTTCAAGCAAAGCTCAAAATATTTCATTTTAAGCGATGCCAGTTCAGGCAAAGCCCAAAATATTCAATTTTAAGCGATGCCAGCTTAGGCAAAGCCCAAAATATTCAATTTTAAGCCTTGCCAGTTTAGGCAAAGCTCGAAATATTCAATTTTGGCTTTTGCGAATTTAGGGAAAGCTCTTTTTCATTTTTTTCAATGCCAGTTTAGGCAAAGAAAAAAATGAACTTTTCCAATTACCTAAAATCTACAAACCTTCACCCGGATGCATTTGTTCCGCTTCGCTCCAGCTTAAAATGGCATTGATAATGGTTGCTGCCACATTGCTTCCTCCTTTTCTGCCATTTACAAAAACTGCAGGAACATCCGGACAACCATATTTTAATTGCCACTTGCTTTCTTTTACATTCACAAAACCAACCGGAGCTGCAATTACACCAGCAGGATTTGCTTTCCCATTTCGGATTAACTTGATCAACTCGATAAGTGCAGTTGGTGCGTTTCCGAAAGCAAAAATGGCATCGGGATGCTCTTCTACTGCCAACTGTATTCCGGCCTGAGTTCTTGTAATATTTTTCTGCGAAGCCATTTCAGCCACGCGCTCATCATCTAAATAGCATTTAATTTCAAGACCTAATTTGGTTGCCGTTGCTCTGCGAATTCCTCTTGTAACCATCGAAACATCGGTAACAATAACCGGAGGTTTTCCCGAATAAAATTTCTCATGCAATTGCTCCACCACATTATTGCTCAGCTCAACCGATTCGTTCAATTTAAAATCGGCAGTAGTATGAATACAGTGCAGTGCAACCCAAACATGAGCCAATGATTTATCTGTAATATCGATATGATCCAAAATGGTTTGGAAACTTGCATTCATGATGCGGCGTCCAAGCTTGTCCTGGCTATTGTTTTGATTGGCATAGTAACCTCTAGGTGTTACCATCTTACCTTGAGCCTTAAAAGTTTGACTGTTACCAATCACAATAACGGTAAACATATCGGCTTTGGTCACATCCAATTCGGCAAGGGTAATTACCTCAATACTTTCATCTTCTCTTCCCACATTTCGGGCAATTCCAACAGGCGTTTCAGGCGAACGCACTTCCAGGAACAATTCTCTTAGTCTCATCAATTGCCAGAATCTGCCTTTGCTTAACGGATTGTAAACCGCTGTTACAAAATCGGCATTGGCTGCTGCTACAATTCTTTTCTCAATTTTTTCCCAAGGTGTTAACAAATCCGACATGGAAATGGAACAAAAGTCGTGTCCCAGAGGAGCTCCCAATTTAGATGCTGCCGCAAACATGGCAGAGATTCCCGGAACTACTTCCAAATCAACATCCGAAGCTTTTTCCGCTTTCATTTCCCAAAGCAAAGGCGCCATTCCGTAAACACCGGAATCACCACTACTAATTACAGCAACGGTTTTTCCCGATTCGGCTATTTCGAATGCTTTCTCTGCTCGTTGACGCTCTTTTTTCATACCAGTATCAATCAGCTCTTTACCTCCTGACAACTGCTTGATGTGTTCAAAATAAAAGCTGTAACCAACAATTACTTCTGCTTCCTGAATGGCTTGCAAAGCCTGTGGAGTAAGGAATTTCTCATTTCCTGGTCCAATTCCTATGCTATATATTTTCTTAGGCATAAATTATAATTAATGAAAAGTAAGGTATTGTTCGCAACTTTAAATCCTGAACATTGCTTGTGGAATACTGTTGCGGTGTTCCCACACGTTCGATATAAAAAAATGATCTATTTTGTTTTTCAAGAAAATCACTCCACTTATCGAGTACACTCATTTTCATTACAACCAGTGTTTGATTTTCTTTCAAAGCTTCTTCTATTTCTTCAAAACCATTTGGTCGGGCAATTACCTTTAAGGCCTGATTTCCTTCAGTTACCGGCTTTTCGCCTTCGGCACCAGTTGCAATAAAAGCAGGTATTCCCGGAATTACTTTACAGTCAACATTTGCTTCTTGTGCTATCTTTAAAATGTATCCAAAAGTGCTATAGAAAAGAGCATCTCCTTCGGAAACCACAGCTACATTTTTTCCTTTTTTCAATTCCTCATGAATCTCATCAAAGGCTTTTTGGTAATGCATCTCCCTGTTTTTCCCTGTCATGGGAATCACAAGCGGCAAACACTCGGTTTCCACATTCAACTGCTTTAATATATCGTATGAAAAAGAAATTACTTTCGATTCCTTTATGCTCGATGCCGGATAAAAAATAAGATCCGCATTCTGAAGTGCCTTTAAGCCTTTAAGTGTGATCAATTCCGGATCACCAGGTCCTAATGCAACTCCAATTAATATTCCCAAACTCATAATCCCAATTCTTTTATCATTTGCAACATTTTCTCTCTTTTTCCCAAATACAGATGCATGTAGGAAGCCCAACAATTCTTTCTTCTGAATACAGGCATTGTAACATCGCGCCCTCTTGCCGTTTTGGCCTGATAATCTGCACTGGCTTTTTCTTCTCCAATCAGATTCGAATAATGAAACTCGTGCCCTTTTATACTGATATCCTTTCCTTTCAAATCGCGGTATCCCAGGTGAAGCTTCATATTTTCAAAGGAAGTATCAAAGTCAAAAACACCAGTCATTTGGTATGTTTCTCCTTTTTTAGTAATGATATTTTTACCCAGATACATCATTCCACCACATTCAGCTATTAAAGCTTTACCACTTTCAATATACTCGGTAATGGCCTGTTTCATTTTTTCATTGTTCGCCAATTGCTCTGCAAACAACTCCGGATATCCACCTGGCAACCAAAGTAAATCTGCCTCAGGCAATTCTTCATTATTCAATGGGCTAAATTCTACTAAGTCTCCCAATTCAGCCAAAACATCACGGTTTGCCTGATAGGAAAAATTAAAAGCTTCATCGTGAGCCAAAGCAATTTTGAATTGCTTCTTTGTATCTATATTTTGGTTTGTTAATGGCTGAATCTCCTTCTGCGTAATTTCCAAGAGCAAATCAATATCAACATGATTCTCCAGCAATTCAGCCGCAACATTTACGATTTCTCGATTTTGATTCTCACCCGGAAGGTGTAATCCCAAGTGTCTTGATTCTATGGCCAGTCTTTGATCACGCGGCATGTAGCCCAGTACATGAACACCTGCATCTATGGCAGCTTCTTTTAAAAACTGAAAATGTGATTCACTTGCAACCTTATTAAAAATAACTCCTGCCAGATTTATGCTTTTATCGAAATTCTTAAATCCATACAACAAAGGAGCTACAGAATAAGCCGTACTCGATGCATCCACAACCAAAATCACTGGCAGATCAAGCAAGCGGGCAACTGCTGCAGAACTTCCAACATCTTTTTGAGCACCATCGAACAAGCCCATTACTCCTTCGGCAATGGAAACATTTGCCCTGGCAGCATGCTGTGTAAATGTTTGTTGAACATGATCCTCATCTGTCATCCACATGTCCAGATTGTATGATGGCTGCCCTGCAATTTTAGAATGGTGCATGGGATCGATATAATCTGGTCCGCATTTAAAGGGCTGAACCTTCAATCCTCTATTCACCAAAGCTTGCATCAAACCAAGTGTAATCATGGTTTTACCCGAATTACTCTTGGGTGCTGCAATTAAAAAAGCATTTGTATCTATTTTATTCATAGTATTCTTTTAACCAATCTGTTCGTTTATGAGCATTAAAAAATGCCATCTTCGATTCTTTGATCCTGCTGATTTCATGGAAATCAATATTCGCCACAGCAAATTCATTTTCTTCTACAAAGGATTCTGAAAGCACTTTTCCCTTGGGATCAATAATCAGACTTGCGCAAGGAAAAACCGTTCCTCTTTTATTTGTGGTGACCTGATTGCAAATCATGGCAAAACAAGCATTATCGTATGCCCTTGCGGGGATATATCTTTTAAATCTTTCGATTTTATCCTGACAAGATTCTTTTGGAGATGCAAAAGCCATTGCCAATACATTTGCTCCTTTTTGTGCTTGAATGGCACTGATTTCAGGGAAGTGTGTTTCGTAGCAAATCTGAATACCTACACGCATTTCTTTCACGGGAAATACATTTATCTCATTGCCCTCTGAGTAAACCTCTTTTTCAGTAATGCTTAAATGTGTTTTTCTATGTTTTCCTATGATCTTTCCCCCTTCAAACACAAAGTGAGTAATGAAATACTTTTCTCCTTCCTGTTCAGGAAATCCCACAGCAAATGCTGAATTCGTATTCTTCGATATTTCCATTAAAGATGTAAATAAAGCCTCTTTCTCTGGCAATACCGTTTTTAGAATCTCAATATCTCTTATATAGCCAGACAAATTCAACTCCGGGAACAAAATAAAATCTACTCCTTGTGCGTCGAAGCTTTTAATCCAATCCATTGTGGTGGATAGATTAAAGTCCACATCTCCAATTCTACTTTTTGAACTTACTGATGCAACTTTCATGATTGTGTTTTTACAGTTAAGGTCAATAAGCTCTCTATGGTTTCCTCCTGTCCCACACATTCTCCATCTTGGAAATACTTAAAACTCGTGCTTCCATTTTTGCATACTTCAAGCCAGGTAGTGTCTTCTTCTGATTTACGGATGGTTTTTATTCCATTTCTGGCAAACGCTCTTCGAAGCAATACATACTCAAAGCCGTGACCTTTTACTGGAATCTCCTGATTATAGTCATAGCCTACCCTGAACAACCCTGTTTTGTTATCAAACTCAATTCCTTTATTCTGGAAAATGGTCTGAAATTCATTTCTCAGCAACAAATCTTCAGGCGTTCCTGTCAACAATCCTTTGTCTGCTGAAAGTAGCCATAACTTATCTGCCATTTGTAATGCCAAATCCAAATCGTGGGTTGACATCAAAACTGATTTTCCTGAATTACTTGCAATCTGTCTTAACAACTGCATGATCTCCACTCGTGCTGGCATATCCAAAAAGGCTGTTGGCTCATCAAGAATAATGATCTGAGTATTCTGTGCCAAAGCTTTCGCAATGAAAGCCTTTTGTTTTTCTCCATCACTCAAGTTCGATAATCGTTCCTTTTTCTTGTGTAGGATTCCACATTTCTCAATAGAAGTTTGAACAATTTCTTTATCCTCATCATTTAAGATTCCGAATGTTCCGGTATACGGGCTTCTTCCTAAGCCCACCAATTCCTCTACGGTAGCATTGGGCACAATTACACGATCGGTAAGTACTACGGCTGCCATTTTCGACAATTCCTTTTCGGAAAGCTGTAATAAATCTTTCCCAAGAAGAGTAGCTTCTCCTCCCAATGCAGGTTGAAACCCGCAAATCGTACGAATTAAAGTACTTTTTCCTGTTCCATTCTCGCCCAGTAAACAAACCAATTCTCCTGCAAACATTTTAGCTTGCAATTGATCATGCACCACTTTTGCACGTTTACCTTTTCCGTAACCTATGCACAGCTTGTTGATATCTAGAATCTCTTTTCCTGCCATAACTACTCCAATCGATTTTCTTTTCTACGCTTCCAAATTACCCAAATCACAACTGGTGCTCCAATAAATGCAGTTACCGAGTTGATAGGCATTTCCTGCTCCATTCCTGGCATTCGTGCCAATAGATTACACAATAAGGCAGTTGCTGCTCCCAGCAAAGCTGCATTCAATATCAAGTAAAAGTGGTTTGATGTTTTCGATAACAATTTGGCCAAATGCGGCACTGCAACTCCTATAAAAATAATGGGACCACAAAATGAAGTAACAATGGCTGTTAAAAATCCCGAGAAGGCAATAATTAAAAAGCGTGCCCTTTTGATATTCAATCCCAGGTTTGAGGCATAACGATCTCCCAAAGCCAATAGGTTTAAGGACTTGCTTAAAAATGTTGCCAAAATAGAAGGAATTACTGTAATTAAACCAAACATCATTGCACGCTCGGTTGCCAAACGGCTAAAACTACCCAAACCCCAAATCACATAATTGTATACATCTTCTTCAGGGCTATAGAATTTCAGCAAACTTACCAATGAACTGCTTAAGTATCCAATCATCACACCAATAATCAGGACACTTAAAGTTCCTCCAATGCGATGCGATATAAAAAGGATCAAAGCCAAAACCAAGGCCGCTCCAATTAAGGATGAAAAAACAACTGCAAAATCTCCCCAAGCCCCCAGACTGGTAAAAGTAAATCCCAAAATATTTCCGGTAAATAGCATTACAAAAGCAACACCAAGACTCGATCCTGATGAAATTCCCAAAACCGACGGGCCGGCAAGCGGATTTCGAAACAAAGTTTGCATCAACAAACCTGCTACTCCCAAGGCCATACCTGCCCCCAGAGAAACTATAGTTTGGGGCAATCTTGTTTTAAGAATGATGTTTTCATAAATTCTGTTTACCTCTTCTCCTGTAAACAAAATTGCTTTAATCTCCGACAGTGGGATATGTATAGATCCCAGCACCAGGTTCAATAAAACAAGAAAAACCAGCAACAGTGTTGCCAGTGTAATTACAATTGATATTCTTCCTAATTTATGGATCATTTCAGCCTTTCGTAAAAATAAGGTTTATGCTCCGGCAATAATTCCGGATGAAAAAAATGAATGTAATCTGCCAATAAAACATCAGGTTTCATACCTGCTTGTTCGTAATATGGTTTTTCACGAATGTTGCACAAAATTACATTCTTATTCTGAAATGCATTAAAATCCATATATCTTGGATCCTGATCGCCCAAATCTTTCAGGCTTAAACCTGATTTTTCGGGATGAATAATTCTCCAAAAGTCACAATTGGATGCCTTACTATAAATGGTTTCAAAATCTACTGGGTAAGCTCCTTGCTTATCATCTTTGATAATGTAATCGGCTCCTGCATCGCGAAAATAATGAGCGTAAAAACTATTTCCTCCCGGAACATACCAACTTCCCGATCTCATTTTTCCTGAGAAGACTGTTGGTCGCTTTTCAACATTCGAGGCAATTTTTTTTAGGTTTTGATATCGAGATTCAATTCCATTAAAGATAAAATCTGCTTTCTCTTCCTGCCCTACAAAAAGTGCAAGCATTTTAATCCATTCTGCACGTCCCAATGGTGTTTCCTCGTTATAGGCAGCCATTGGCACCAAAGGAATTCCAAGGTTTCTCAATACATCGAAACCTCCAACTTTAAAGGGAGATACGAATATTACATCCGGATCCAGAGCAGCCAGCATTTCAAGGTTAAAGTTTCCTTCTTTTCCAATTCTTTTCACCTTTCCATCTTCAACCAAAGATTTCATTCCTTCGTGTCGCAGGTATCGACTGCTGTTTATGGCTACGATATCATCAATATCATCCAAGGCAAAAAAGTAACTTAACTGCGTACTCGACAAACAAACAATTCTTTTACAAGGAACCGGAATACCATTTGGAAGGCCTTTTGCCTTTGCTTTATTATTCACAAGATTGAAGGTATCAAAAACACCATCTTCTCCTTTTTTATGAATCTTTACAAGTGTCTTGTCACCATGCTTTTCAATCTTGAATTCTTTAGCATGCTTTAATGATATCTCAATGACTTCATCTTGTTTGTTTTCTTTTCTTGTTTTTGATGACTTGTTATTACAAGCATAAAAAAACAAGCTTAAACTTATAGTCAGAAGAAAAATAATCTTTTTCATGATTCAGATTTTAACGAATTCCTAGCTCTTGACAAATTGCTTTCAAATGTTCAACCCAAATACAAACAACAGAATCATATTCAGCCAAACCTATCATTGCAACTTCTGTTTTAAACCCTTCCTTCTCAAGATTGGTTTTCCAACTGTCCTCCTCGTTTCCTGCCATATCATTTCGCGCGTGATCACCCGCTACCGACATAAAAGGAGTTAATATTACCTTTTTAATTCCATTCGATTTTAACTGAGGAAGAATAGCATCCAACAATGGAAAACCTTCTACAGTTCCTACAAAATACTGATCAGATTTTTGCTTTAAATAGTACTCAAATCCCGGGTAATATATATTGGATTGATGATGGGAACCATGTCCCATAAACAGAACAGCTGTTTTAGAATTCAATTTACTTTTAAACTGTTGGTGAAGGGCATCCGCCAATTGCATATGGTCATGATCTAAGAAAAGCAGTGGAGTTCCTATCTGTGTTACTTTAATTCCTTTTGGCATTCCATTAAAGGCTTCAACTGTATGTTTCAAATTATCGTACTCTTCGCCTGGAATAATATGTAAGGATTGAACAGCAACATGAGTAAATCCATCCTCTCCCATTTTAGCCAATGCCTCGGCAGGAGAATCAACTTCACCTCCTCGTTTGCGAATGATCTTTCGAATCATTTTTGAAGTATAAGCCCATCGAATCTCCACATCAGGAAACTCGGCTTTTACAATTTTATCAATATTCTCGAATGCCACTCTGGTCTCAGGATAACTACTTCCAAATGTTACCAAAAGAATGCCTTTTTTGTCCTCTGCTTTTTTATGCGCATATGTCATTTGCACATTCAATATCAACAAGAAAAATATACTTAAATGCAATATTCGTTTCATAGTGCTATAATTTTTTAATTTTAATTAGTTTGTTGTAATTTCTTCTAAACCATTTAAAAGAAAGCCTCATTCCTGTAATGCTAACTGCTAAACCAATTAGCGATAAGAGAACCAAAAGAGTTTTTCTTATCGTGTCATTTTGCTTTAGTATGGCCAAATCCAATGTGTGAAAAAAGCGATACAACCAACGACGCAATCGAGTATTTTTAGTTAATTTTTTAATGCGCTCTCCACTTGCCGGATCAATATACAGCCAGGTATTAACCGCATCACAAAGTTCTATTTTATAGGCAGAAGTCGGTAAATAATACATTGCTGATCCAGAATAATAATTGTCGTAATTTTGCTGCTCAACCACGGAAAATGAAGTATTCTTGAATTTCTTTTCAGATTGTTGTTTGATATCTGCTAAACTATATTTCTTTTGTGGAATCACTTTACCATGATCTAAAGTGTAAATCTCAGATTTTTGATAATCGTCGTAATAAACCCTGAATTGAGGAGTATTTAAAACGGTTTTCCACTCAATTTTGCGAACTCCTTCCTTATTGTCTAGAGCTGTAAAAATTTCCTTTGGTAATATATTTTTATGACCCGATAACTCTAACTTTTGATTCCATTCAATGTCAACCTTCTCTTTAGAATTTACACCAACCATCCAGTCGGGGATTGAAGTAACAGAAACCAATCCACTCAAAATAAAAGTGAACACAAATATACCACAGAAAAAACCTGTTAGGTGATGCCATTTGTACCAAAACTTCTTGTATGGACTAATTCCCTTTTCTTTTCTCTTTCGAAGTCGAACCAATCCAGCATAAATGCCTGTTACAGACATCAAAATTCCTAATGAGGATAGAATGATAATGACCAATCTCCATGTATCTTTCGCCAAGCGAAGTTTTTTAAAGTAAATCCAATGCGGAATTGCTCCAAAACGTGCACTCCATCTGGCCCTTCTGTTGGTTTCCTGTACAATCTCACCTGTTTTTTCTGAAATGTATAAAACAGTGTGAGCCGGGTCATTCATTTTGCATTTGTACAATGGCAATAAAGGTCGATAGTAAGACCATGGCATCCAGTCGTCCAATTTATTCATCTTTTCTATTTCCTTCACAGGATATCCGTTAAAAGATGAGCTTAGTTTTTTGGCATGATTTTCATCAAAAGAAGCAATCTTTTTTAAACTTATCGCATCATAAGTTTTTTGAGCTTTTCGGCCTGATTTAACTCTATAAACAGGTTTTCCATCACACAATTCCAATGTAACTTTACCATTGAAAGAATTTGGAGGAGCTTGTAAATTCTCAAAATCCTGTTTATGAAACTCGGTAAGATGTAAAAATCGATCTTTGCGAGAAGCATGAGGAAAGCCATCGAAAATAAGAACGATACCAGAAATGAACCAAACCACAAACATCAGGCTCAATAGTGAACCTGATATGTTGTGGATTTGAATGAGATATTTATTTAATTTTTTCAAAACTATTGAGCAAAATTGATTTTAATACCAGCAAAAAATGTACGTCCAGGATTAATGGTTCCATAATGAGAGCCATAAGGACTATCATCTACATAGTCGAAAATGTTATCAACCCCAATCTGAGCTTCTAAAATGAATGAACCCAAGTTTAAAAACTTGTGATTGGTGGTTAATTTCCACAAATCGTATCCTTTGGCATTATCTTCTCCATTGTCATATGATTTTTCATCCTGAATACGTCCCAAAATTGTTGTATTAAAGGAATAGTTCTTCCATGAACGATCATAAGCCAAACGAACATTTCCATAGTTTTCAGCAACTCCATCTAATTTTTCGCCTGTAGTTTCATCTTTGGCATCAACATAGCTGTACCCACCCCCAAGTGTAAAACCTGCTCCTAATTTTGCGTTCAGTAAGAAATCAATCCCTTGCGATTTCGATTCCTCAACATTGTAATGTTTTCGTCTTTTTTTAATGCCATTATCAGCATCTCCAGGTTCAAGATCAATGGTTTCATAGGCAATCAAATCATCTACATTATTAATGTATCCTGTAATGCTTGCAGTTAGAAAATCATTGTGAAACTCTACGCCCAAAGAAGAATATTGTGATTTCTGAGGATCCAGCTTTTCATTACCCAAATAAAGAGTTCCTCTTTTTTCGTAGGCATAATACAATTCTTTTACTGTTGGGGCTTTAAAACCATATCCACAAGTTCCCCTAAAATTGAAATGGTCTAGTTTATAAAGTAAAGATACTTTAGGAGTAAAAGCGCTACCAAACTCATTATGCTTTACGTAACGGGCTCCTGCTACCAACTGAAATCTTTCCAGGAATTTGATTTCTTCCTGTGCATACAAAGCAACTGTTTTAGCATCAGCCTTTCCATTTACCAATCGATCTTCCGAAACCATTTTCTCTTTCAGATAATCAGCACCAAGAGTAAGCGTGTTACTCTTAGAAATGGCATTCACATACTTCATTCTAAAATTGCTCATTCTTTGATCATTCTGAATGTCTTTATCGCTTTTCTTGTAACTCTTGAACTCTTGATTGTATCGATAATAGTATCTGTATTGATCAAAGTTATAATCAACAGATATATAATCTTTCTTATTCAATAAGTACTTGGCTCCTGCTTCAAAAGATTTGTCGGTATAGAAATAACCATATTTATAGATAGAAGTAGGCCTTTTTACATGTTTTTTGAAAAATGAATTTCCGGCATATACTTCCAATCTTTTAGTGGCACGAAACTTTAAGGTTTGAGCAAATGTAAAGTCATTGTACTCATATTGTGCTTTTTTATCCGTTTCAACCAATTCATCATCATCAATTTCAAAAGGGCTTAATTTCCAGCCATCACTTCTTTTGTGATTAAAGTTTCCATTCCATGAGAACTTACCCAGGTTAAGATCAACCGTATTGCTTTGCTGATAAGTTCGATATTCACGAATACGACTCGTATTTGAAATATTAATCTTCTGCTTTGATTTTTTGGTAATGATATTCACAACACCCGCAATCGCATCCGATCCATAAAGCAGAGAAGATGCACCTTTTAAAACTTCAATGCGCTCCACATCATCAGGATTAATTCTATTTAGGTCGGTATTTCCACCAACATCTCCATACATGCGTTTGCCATCAACAAGAACCAGAATAAAATCGTTCCCCAAACCATTAATGGTCATCATACCTCCCATGGTTCCCGGATTAAAATCGAATGATGGACTTACACTCATCATCAACTCATTAAAATCTGAAGCTCCTGCACTTGCAATGGCTTTTTTACCAATCAATTCAGTTTGAACCGGAGCTGTTTTCAAATGGTGAGCGGTACCTGTTCCGGTTACAACAATTTCTCCCAACTGACTTTTGGATTCCACCATTGCAAAGTTTAAAACATTAATCCCTTCTTTAATGGTAATTTTCTGCTTTTGACGGCTATAGCCCGAAAAGGATACAACCAAATCGTAATCACCCGGCGATAAATTTTTAATCTTGTATTCACCTTTGTTGTTTGTTGCTGTACCTGTAGTAGTGCCTGAAAAATATACACTGGCACCTGGCATTGCTTGTTGGTTGCTTTTTTGGGTTACCACCCCTTTTAGCACAGCATTCTGTGCATTAACGAAAGTCACTGAAATCAGTAGCATAATAGCTACAACATAAATCTTTTGCATAGCAAGATATTAAAACATTAATAACTTCACTTTGCAATCCTTAATAACGACGAGAATAATTCAGAACATTAAAACCAATAAGTCCCAAACACAAACTTCTGTCCCGGAAGCAAAATGTTTAATCACTGTGATGGCAGGTCTTCTGACTTATCCTGATTTTTATGCCTTCCCATTCAATCTAAAACCGAACAGTGGCTGTAGTATAAAAACCGCGATTCCAAAACTCTGGAACCAGACTTACAGCAGCGGGAACTGTTGCAGATTTTCACTGCATTCCCTTTTAATCCTATTGCACAAGAAGATGCAACTAGAACCATTACGATCGCAAAAGTATATATTATTTTTTTACTGACAAGTGTGCTATTGAGCAGGAAAGTTTATTGCATAAAAAAAGCCGTTTCATTTCTGAAACGGCTTTTACCCTGGTACCCGGGGCGGGACTTGAACCCGCACGGCCGTGAAGCCACTGGATTTTAAGTCCAGCGTGTCTACCAATTCCACCACCCGGGCATCCTTATTGGATTTGAGCGAGAAACGAGACTCGAACTCGCGACCCTAACCTTGGCAAGGTTATGCTCTACCAACTGAGCTATTCTCGCATATTTGCTTTTTAAAAGTGAACCGTTGTTCTCTCAATTGCGATGCAAATATATGCGTATTTTTTTATTCTGCAAAAGAAAAAAAACAATTATCTCATTTTTTTTTGATCCCTATAAAAGCTTTCATCGCCACAGTATTTCTGACTTGTTGAAATTCAGACAATAGGCTCCAAAAGCCTTTAATAATGGGAATCTCACTTTTTTTTATTTTTTTTTATAAAGCTAAGATCAAATAAAAATATTGTCACAGTTTGAACTGATTTTTTAAAGTAAATTTCAAATAAATCTGACTTTTTGTGGCGGATATTTTTAATCGAGCTCAGCTTATTACAATCCTGAGATCTTTTTTATCTCATTTAATTTGTTCAAAGCTTCAATCGGAGTAAGATTATTTACATCCAAATCCGATATTTCTTCACGAATTTGTTCCAATACCGGATCATCAAGCTGGAAAAAACTCATTTGGTAACCTTCTCTTTGTTGTGCAATATCACCAACAGGTTTTGCCAAGGACTCTCCATTCTTGTTTCCTTCCAACTGAATTAGAATTTCATCAGCACGTTTCACTACCGATTTTGGCATACCAGCCATTCTGGCAACATGAATCCCAAAACTGTGATTTGAACCTCCAGGAACCAATTTTCTTAAGAAAATCACCTTATTGTTGACTTCCTTTACCGAAACATTGTAATTTTTTACCCTATTAAATGATTTCTCCATCTCATTCAATTCGTGGTAATGGGTTGCAAATAAAGTTTTTGCCTTTGCTTTTGAATTTTCATGGATATACTCCACAATTGACCATGCTATGGAAATACCATCATAAGTACTGGTACCACGTCCTAATTCATCTAAAAGAATCAAGCTTCGCGATGATAGGTTATTCAAAATGCTGGCAGCCTCATTCATCTCTACCATAAAGGTTGATTCACCCAAAGAGATGTTATCCGAAGCTCCTACTCGTGTAAATATCTTGTCAACATATCCTATTTTTGCTGATTCGGCAGGTACGAAACTACCAATTTGTGCCATCAGAACAATTAATGCAGTTTGCCTTAACAAGGCAGATTTCCCAGCCATATTCGGACCTGTAATAATAATTACCTGCTGACTTTCATTATCTAGGTAAACATCATTGGCAATGTACTGCTCATCAATTGGCAATTGCTTTTCGATTACCGGATGCCTTCCTTGTTTAATATCTATTACTTGTGAGTCATTAATTTCTGGACAAGAATAATGATTGTCTCTTGCCAATCGCGCAAAGGACAATAAACAATCCAAACGTCCAATCATTGCTGCATTTAACTGAATGGAAGAAATATAATCCGCAATACTTAAAACCAATTCGTTGTAAAGTCTGGTTTCCAGAGCTAATATTTTCTCTTCAGCACCAAGAATTTTCTCTTCATACTCTTTTAATTCCTGAGTAATATAACGCTCAGCACTCACCAAAGTCTGTTTTCTTATCCATTCTTCAGGAACTTTATCCTTATGCGTATTTCTTACCTCAATATAGTATCCAAACACATTATTGAAACCTATTTTTAAGGAAGGAATTCCTGTTCTCTCACTCTCGCGAACCTGCATTTGCACCAGGTAATCTTTACCTGAGAATGCAATTTTTCGCAATTCATCCAATTCTTCAGAAACACCATCAGCTATTACACCACCTTTGCTTACCATATTTGGAGGATCAGCTTTTATCTCCTTCTCAATTTTCTCACGAACACTAATGCATGGGTTCAACTGCTCTCCAATTTTTAGCAGGCCAGCATTTCCGGAGTTCAAACAGAAACTCTTGATTGGTTCAATGGCTAACAGAGCATTTTTTAACTGAACCACTTCGCGAGGACTCACTCTTGCCACAGCCACTTTGGAAATAATTCTTTCCAAATCTCCAATTTGCCTGATTTCATCCTCAACACTAAAGGCTTCATTGTCCTTTTCGTAGAAATATTTCACTACATCCAATCGGGTATTGATACGAGCGGTATCTTTTAATGGCAAAGCAATCCAACGTTTCAGCAAACGAGAACCCATTGGACTCAAAGTTTTGTCCATGATCTGAGAAAGTGTATGCGCTCCATCATTTAAAGCACCAAATAGTTCAAGGTTTCGAACCGTGAATTTATCCAACCACACATATCTGTCTTCCTCAATTCTGGAAAGCTGAGTCACATGTCCGGCCTGGCTGTGTTTGGTAATATCCAGATAATGTAAAACCGCACCCGAAGCAATGATTCCACTTCTTAAGTTTTGCACTCCAAAACCTTTTAGCGATGTGGTTTCAAAGTGTCTTAACAATCGATCATTAGCTGCACTTTCGGTAAACACCCAATCATCCATTGTGAAGGTATAGAATTTACCACCAAACAATTCATGAAAGACTTTCTCTTTGCCTTTTTGATATAGTACTTCCTTGGGTTGAAAGTTCCCAAGCAATTTATCGATGTATTCAAAATTTCCTTCAGCAGTTAAAAACTCACCTGTCGATGCATCTAAAAAAGCAATCCCAGCAGTTTTCTTCTCCAAATGCACACAGGCCAAAAAATTATTTTCTCTATGCTCAAGTACATTATCATTATAGGAAACACCAGGAGTTACCAACTCGATAATTCCTCTTTTTACCAGCTTTTTGGTTTTTTTAGGATCTTCCAATTGCTCACAAATGGCAACGCGCATTCCTGCTCGAACCAATTTTGGCAAATATGTATCTATCGCATGATGTGGAAATCCGGCAAGTTCAACATATGATGCCGAACCATTGGCACGTTTGGTTAAAGTAATCCCTAAAATCTCCGATGCACGAATCGCATCACTCTCAAATGTCTCGTAAAAATCGCCCACTCTAAATAACAATATTGCATCAGGATGCTTTTCCTTCATCTGATAATATTGTTTCATTAATGGTGTTTCGACAGCTTTCTTCTGTTTTGCCAAGGGAATTCTATTTTGTGTGTTTGGTAATCTATTCTTTATCTCGAACAAATATACTCATTCCACAATAAAGTAATTGAGAGAATTTATGATTCAACAAAAGAAAAAAAGCTAAAATCTCATGGGATTTCAATATACAATGTTGTAAATTTAAGCTGATCGCATCTAAAATTTGACACATAAAATCATGACTAATATTCTTATTATTGGAGCCGGTCTTTCATCAACAGATCTAATTCAGTATTTGTTAAAACACTCTGATAAATACAATTGGAAAATAAATGTTGGTGATATGTCTCTCGAACTTGCCCAGCAAAAAGTTGGTAATCATCCTAATGGATCAGCATTCCGATTTAATCTAAAAGATTTGGAACAAAGAGCTTCAGAAATTTCTGCAGCAGATATCGTTATCAGTATGGTTCCTGCGTCTATGCATATTATTGTTGCTCGCGAATGCTTACAGCATAAAAAACACATGCTCACCCCTTCCTATGTAAGCCAGGAAATGATGGACTTACATGAAGAAGCAAAAGAGCTTGGTTTGTGTTTTTTAAATGAACTGGGTGTAGATCCTGGAATTGATCACATGTCGGCAATGCAGGTTATTGATCGCATAAAAGCTGAAGGTGGAAAGCTATTATCTTTTAAATCGTTCTGCGGAGGATTGGTTGCTCCTGCTTGTGATGACAATCCCTGGCATTACAAGTTTTCCTGGAATCCCAGAAATGTTGTGGTTGCCGGACAGGGAATTGCGCAATTTAAAGAAAACGGACATTACAAATACGTTCCGTACAACAATCTTTTCCATAAGTTAACTAAGACCAATGTTAACGGATATGGTGAGTTCGAAGTTTATCCAAACCGAGATTCATTGCAATATTGTGAGTTGTACGATATAGAAGATATTCCAACCATTATGCGTGGAACCATGAGACGCCCAGGATATGCAGAGGCTTGGAATATTCTGGTTCGTTTGGGTTGCACCGATGATTCGTATGTGATGAAAGATTCGCATAAATTATCAAATATGGATTTTATAAAAAGTTTCCTTCCCGAAAATGGATCCTCTACAAAAGAGAGCCTGGCAAATTTTGTTGATATCGATTCTAATTCACAAATCATGGAGAAATTAAACTGGCTGGGATTATTCTCAAACGAGGTAATGGAAATTAAAGAAGCTACTCCTGCTTTTTTCCTTCAAAAAATTCTGGAAAAAAAATGGGCTTTAGGTGATAAAGATCGAGATTTATTGGTCATGCAACACCAATTTGAATATGAAAACACTGGTATGAAGAAAAGGATCATCTCCTCGATGACTTATGAGGGTAAAGATCGTGAACATACAGCAATGTCGTACACAGTTGGAACTCCCCTGGCTATTGCAACCAAGCTATTGGCAACGGGAAAGATTAACTTAACCGGAGTTCATATTCCAACCATGCCAGAACTTTACCAACCCATCTTAAAAGAATTAGAAGATTTGGGAGTTCAATTTATAGAGGAAGAAAGTATTATTCAGTGAACAATGATCAGTAAACAGTTACCAAATGGGTAGCTGTTTTTTTATTTCTAAGAATGATGATAATCTCGATACTAAAACTTAGTTTTGTTAGCATTCAAGTTTAATCATCCGATATGATCAAGAGAAATACATTACTGATTTTTATAGCAATTATATTACAAGCCTGTGCAGGTTCTAAACCATTCACTGCTTATTGGAATGCGAAGACGAATACTCAAACCAACAAATTCTCAGAAAAGGAGGCGTTGTATTATCAGCCTGCAGATCAAATTTCAGTTAAAGTTTTTAACAACAATGAGTTTATCGATATTTTTCTTGAAACCAACTCCCCGGGAACACTTAAAAAAATATACAATTTAGGATTAAGCCTTTGGATCGATCCAGACGGAAAATCGAAAAGGGTTTTTGCCATAAATTATCCGATGCCCGCAGAAATACCTTATACCGACAAACAATTTAAATCCTACCTGGAAAGATTCACTAGAGTAGAATTTCAGGAAGAATTAATCGATCGATTTCAGGATTACGAACTGATTGATACAAGAATCAATGAGAGTGTTTTAACCTCCACTACTGTAAAAGAAGAGAGAGTTAAAGTTCAACTAAAAACTGTTAATCAGATCCTGTTTAGCTATCATGTGCAGATTCCAATAAAAGTGTTATATCTGAATAATGCAGAAGCTAAAGAAATCAGTATTGGTATTAATAGCATAAACGTAGCCAATAAACAATACTATTCAGCGATGAGTAGCAAAGAGGTGATTCAAAAAAATCTGGATGAATTAAAAGTAGGAGCTTACCAAAACAAATATGAACTGGAAGAATGGTGGGTGAACTTTACTCTTGCTAACGAGTAAGTTTAAAGAATAATTCAAGAAAGCAATAGTTGTTAAAGACAGAGTTAATGCCGTCTTTACAATGCCTCATAAAAATTGTTTTTTATATACTGACCGAGATTAAAACTTTAGATAGAAGTCTTTAGTCAATTCAATATATTGTGGAGAATATATATGTCTTTGTCCATTTTCAACAATAAGGTCTTCCTCTTGGGAATTGCATTCACTCAACGAAAATTCGAGCAAATACCTTTTTGCTGGCTTTCCCGGATTGGGCAACACACAACACTTTCTTTTCAAAAAAAATCCTGTAAGCTTCGCTAACCTCATGAAGTAATTTCCTTCCTCGATAGGCAAAACCACCGAAAAAGTTCCTTCAGGATTCAAAAGTTTTTTGGCACCCTCCAGCAATTCTTCAAATGGCAAGTGATCTGCATTTCTGGCCTTGGTTCTCGATTCCTCTTTTGCATCCAAACCATTCATAAAATAGGGTGGATTGCTAACAATGGCATCATACTTTTCTTCGCTACGAGCACAAAATTCCTGGAAGGATTCGTGAATACCACAAATTCTATTGGTCCAAGGACAAGCATTGATATTTTCCATAGCTTGTTGATAAGCCGAGTCATCAATTTCAACAGCATCGATTCTAACCTCTGAATTGGTTCTTTGCGCCAACATGATAGCAATCAATCCTGTTCCTGTTCCAACATCAAGTATTCTTTGCGATTTTTCCACATCGGTCCATGCCCCCAATAGCACACCATCGGTACCCACCTTCATGGCAGATCCATCTTGATGTATTGTAAATTGCTTGAATTTGAAATAATTGTTAGGCATGTTTCTTTCTAATTGAGTAATGATCAAATGAGTGAATAGGTAATGTAAGAATCAAAATTTCTCGAATATTCCCAATCCGAAAAGCGCATAATCATATTTTACAGGATCATTGGGATCAAAGGTGCGAAGACTCTTTGTTATTTCTTCCACAGCTAACCAATCGCTTTGCTTGCGGGTTAATAAACCCAGTTTTCTCCCAACATTTCCGGTATGAACATCCAATGGCAAAAATAAATCCTTGGATTCAATTCCTTTCCACAAACCAAAATCTACATCGCGTTCATCATCGCGAACCATCCAACGCAAATACATATTAATTCGTTTTGCAGATGATTTCTTCAGTACATTCGAAATGTGTTTCTGAGTTCGATCCAAATGTTCAGGTTCAAAAAATACTTCTCGAAAATAGGCAATTGCCGATTTTACATCTCCTCCTTTATTAAATCCTTTAGTAAAAACACTTTCGAGTCCATCATGTTTCTGGTAAATGTTCTTTAGCGATTTGATAAAGAAAATACAATCATCACCATTAAAGGTTCTGTGCTTAAACTCTCTGAAAACATCCAAGTTTGCCTCTGTAGAATTCATTAGAAACTCATAAGGCTGTTGATTCATGAACTCCATCAATCGCTTTGCATTGCGAATAATGGTAGGTCTTTGTCCCCATGCAATACTTGCACTCAAGAATCCAGCAATTTCAATATCTTCTTTGCGCGAAAATTGTTTTGGTATTTGTATGGGGTCAGATTCTATGAATGATTCTCGATTGTAGAGATCATATTTTTCTTCCAGGAAATCCTTTAGGTCAGCAAAAATCATATTGCTTATTTTTCGATCAGCCCATCAGATATCACAATTTTTCGATCAGACATTTCAGCCAATTCCAAATCGTGTGTTACAATTACAAAAGTCTGATCGAATTTATCTCTTAGCGTAAAAAACAGTTCGTGCAATTCCTGCCTTGTTTTAGAATCAAGATTTCCTGAAGGTTCATCGGCAAGAATCACCAAAGGATCGTTTATTAGTGCTCTGGCAACTGCAACTCTTTGCTTCTCTCCTCCCGATAATTCTGAAGGCTTGTGGTCCATTCTGTGTCCCAGGTTCAACATTTCCAAAAGTTCCTTCGCTCTTTCTGTAGCTTCCGCCTTCGATTTTTTGGCAATGTATGCAGGAATACAAACATTTTCCAAGGCAGTAAACTCAGGCAATAAATGATGAAACTGAAAAACAAAGCCAATATTTGAATTGCGAAATGCAGACAAGTCCTTTTCGTTTAATGTAGCCACATTGGTTCCATCGTAAACAATGGCTCCACTATCAGGTCGATCAAGAGTACCCAGGATTTGAAGTAGAGTGGTTTTACCTGCACCGCTGGCTCCCACAACTGATACAATCTCTCCTTTTCCAATGGTAAGGTCAACCCCCTTAAGAACATTTACTTCGCCAAAACTCTTTTTGATTTGTTCTGCACTAATCATACTCATCAATTATTTCATCTGTTTATAATTTTCTTTTAATTGTCAGATGGAAGTCGCAAGATCCAAATAATTAATGCTTGTGTGTTTACTAATTATTTTAATCATGCTTATTTCATGAAAACCAAATATACATAAAATAGATAAGATGAAAGCAATAAAACACCCTTCCATCTGTGCAGTTTTCCTTTTTTCAAAGGCAAAATCAGTAAGAATAGCAGCACCGATACTGCAAGCATAAACAATGCATCAAAAGAAATAATTTCAGCACTTACTCGTATATTCTTAATGATAGATGTTACACCTAATACACCAAGAATATTAAAGATATTTGATCCAATAATATTACCTATCGAGATATCCATCTCTTTTTTATAAGCAGCAACAGCCGAGGTAGCCAATTCGGGAACCGATGTTCCAAAGGCAACAATGGTTAATCCAATTACACGTTCGCTCACACCAAAATCGATGGCAATATTTTTTGCACTTCCTACTAAAAGGCTGGCTCCAAAATACAATCCTAGCGATGATGCAGCTATTAATAATCCTGCAACCGGAATAGATTGTTTAGCTGGTTTTGCTTCCTCAGAAAGGTTTCTGTTTTCTCTTCTCGAATTCCAAATGGTCCATACCATAAATGAAATCAACAATACAATAAATATAATTCCTTCTATGGTTTGCAGCTTACCATTTAGTGCAAATATATAGAACAGAAGCGATGCTCCCATCATAACCGGCCAATCGTATTTAATAGAATTACTACGAACCGGCAACGGCAATAAAATAGCTGTAAAACCAAGTACTAAAGCAATGTTGGAGATATTCGATCCAACCACATTTCCAATAGAAATATCCGGACTACCACTAAGAGCTGCGTCTAAACTAACAAAGAGTTCAGGAGCCGAAGTTCCAAAAGATACAACGGTAACTCCAACCACCAAAGTTGAAATTTTAAAATGCGATGCAAGGGCAACTCCTCCTTTTACAAGAAGATCACCACTATACAATAGGATTACAAATCCTAGTAATAAATAGATATAGTCCATTGATATGAAGATTTATCCGGGAAGGATAAGGAAGGCTTTTGCCTGTTTAAAGCTTTTTATTGATATCATCCTTAAAATCCTTGATGTTATCAAGAATTTCTGTTTCATCTTTTATTTCTTTTTTGATATCGTCGGCCGCTCGTTTGAATTCCTTCATTCCTTTACCAAGGCCTTGGGCCAATTCAGGAATTTTTTTCGACCCAAAAAGTAGAAGAATTACAACCAGAACAATAACAATTTCCGCTCCACTAATAAATAAAAGTATGCTTTCCATCTGATGAATATTTTTCACAAATATACCTAAGAAATTTCAAATTAATACGATAGTTGTTCATACTTGTATGCGAAAGTATTATTTAGAGATAAAGTATTAATTGAACCACCAATGTTTTTTATCAGGAACTGATTACAAATCGAAGATCATTCAATCTTTCCAGGTAGATAAAAGCCATTGCTATTCTTTATTTAAAAGCATTTTTAAGCTCCAGATAGGTTCCGTGCATAAAGCGAATCATTCCGAAACAAATTATAACTGTTCCGTTACAACAATCAGAACTTGCGAACACAATTCCTCTACCTGCGTTCGCCAAGTGGATCCTTCCGTATGCTAAATGAATAGTTCCGAACAAATTTTCAGCATTACTTTTTATGGGTCTATTCAATAAACTGTGTCACCTCTAAATTTTTCTTTTCTCAAGATCCTCTACCCATCTACAGGATTTTGGGAAAAGAAAAATTGTTCATTTCAATTCTTTCTTCATAAAGAATAGCCAACTGAGAATATGCAGCCTTCCAATTTCTGATTGGCATGCTCCATTTTTGTGTCACTTTCTTATTGATTAAATAGAGCAGCTTCAATAAGGCCTGATCAT